>Ga0207695_10000743_pt1 | contig 63072 bp, 49 predicted proteins | sample KBSC54metaG_FD_184354 | JGI IMG/M metagenome (GOLD analysis project Ga0207695, IMG submission 184354) | Corn rhizosphere microbial communities from Kellogg Biological Station, Michigan, USA - KBS C5-4 metaG (SPAdes) (version 2) | ecosystem: Host-associated > Plants > Roots > Rhizosphere > Soil...
AATAAGAGATACAGGGGCTGATCCAATGACTTATCACATCAAACCTGTGCGGAATCGTGTCATGCGCCAAGCGAGCCGTTGCCTGAGTGTTGGTCTGCTGATTCTCGGTGCCGCCTGGGCGAGCACCGCGGCCGCAGCGAGCACCACGCTCAAAGACATCAGCTACGACACGCTGCCTGGCGGTCGTGTCGAGCTGCATCTGAACTTTTCGCAGGGTCCGGTACCCGAGCCGAAGATCTTCACGACCGGCAACCCGCCGCGCATCGCGATCGATTTTCCCGATACCGACAATGCCGCGCCGCGTCATCTCGATATCGGCAAAGGCACGACCAACGGCGTCTCGGCGATCGCTGCCGGTGGCCGCACGCGTGTCATCATCGAGCTGCAGCGCGAGTCGTCCTATCGTACGCACGTCGATGGCAACAGCCTGCTGCTGACCATCGGCAACGGCACCGAAACGCAGACCACGACAACGGCCGCGACCATCGATCCGTCGAAGGCGCTGCCGTCCGCATCGGCGGGTTCGTCGGTTTCCAATATCGATTTCCGCCGCGGGCCGAACGGCGAAGGCCGCGTGCTGATCAACTTCAGCGGCAACGGCGTGAACGCGGACATGAAGAAGGAGGGCGACAAGGTTGTCGTCAACCTGAGTCACGTGAACCTGCCCGCCAATCTGGCGCAGCGCCTGGACGTGCTCGATTTCGCCACCCCTGTGCAGTCGATCACCAGCAAGGGGGGCATGGCTGGCGGTGCTCGCCTGGATATCGCAGTGAAGGGCGATGTCGATACGTCGGCCTACCAGACTGCCGACCAGTACGTTGTCGAAATCGCGCCAAAGAAGAAGGACACCAAGGTTGATGCCAAGCTGGCACGCGGCCAGGAGCCGGCGTACAACGGCAGCCGCGTGACCTTCAATTTTCAGGATATCCCGACCCGTTCGGTGTTGCAGCTGCTGGCCGATATCTCGCAGCTGAATCTGGTGGCTTCGGATACGGTGGGTGGTAGCGTCACGCTGCGCCTTGTCAACGTGCCGTGGGACCAGGCGCTGGACGTCGTGTTGCGTGCCAAGGGCCTGGACAAGCGTCGCAATGGCAACGTGATCTGGATCGCGCCGCAGGCCGAGCTCGCCAAATACGAGCAGGACGTTGCCGACGCACGCCTGAAGGCGGAGGACAATGCCGAACTGGTTACCGATTATGTGCCGATCAGCTACGGCAAGGCGCAGGACATCGCCAAGCTGCTGACCCAGAACAGTTTGCAGAGTCAGGCTGGCCAGAGCGGCAGCGGTTCGCAGAGTGCAAGCCGTGGGTTTCTCTCTTCGCGCGGCAGTGTCTCGTTCGATGAGCGCACCAATACGCTGCTGATCAACGACACGCCGCAAAAGATCCGTGAGCTGCGCGACGTGATTGCCGTGCTCGACAAGCCGGTACAGCAGGTGCTGATCGAGTCGCGCATCGTGGTGGCGACCGACAATTTCACCCGCGAGCTGGGTGCGAAGTTCGGTGCCAACGCTGTCCGCACCAATCCCAGTGGGCAGACAATCGGTGTCGGTGGCGCGTTGAGCACGGCGGCTACCCCTGGCGGAGCCGCGACGCTCAATGCCCTCAATGTCAATCTGCCCAGTGGCTCGCCCGGCAGCAGCAGCTTCGGATTTGCACTGTTGGGCAAGAACTACGCGCTCGATCTCGAGCTATCGGCCGCACAGATCGAAGGCCGTGGCGAGGTGGTCTCCAGCCCGCGCGTGATTACCGCCAACCAGCAGGAAGCGGTGATCCGCCAGGGTACGGAAATCGGCTACGTCACCTATCAGAACAGTACTACCGGTAGTGCCGGCAGCGGCACGGCCACGGTGCAGTTCAAGGATGCCGTGCTGGAACTGAAGGTCACGCCGACCATTACGGCCGACAACCGCGTATATCTTGCGATCAACGTGAAGAAGGACGCGCTGAACCAGTTCATCACCGTACCGGGCAGCGGCCAGGTGCCGCAGATCGATACGCGTGAAATCAACACTTCCGTGCTGGTCGACAACGGTCAGACGGTAGTGCTTGGCGGTATCTATGAAATCACCAAGCAGAACACCGTCACCAAGGTGCCGGGGCTGGGCGATATTCCGGGTATCGGCATACTGTTCCGCAATACCAAGCGCCAGAACGACAAGGCTGAGCTGCTGATCTTCGTGACGCCGCGCATCCTGAGCGATAGCCTGCAGTAACGCACGGCTGCCGAGCGCAGCACCCTGAAAAAGGCGGCCAGTGGCCGCCTTTTTCGTTATCGCCAGGTGTACAGCCATGACCTACGGCATACAGCGCTAAACTTCCCGGATATGGTGTGGTCTTAACACCCGAAACGCATCGGAAAAAGCTGATGGATATGCCCCAAAGTCGTCCCGCCTCCCAGTTGCAGCAAGCATTTGCCCAGCTCCGCGATGAGTTGCAGCAAAGCATCATCGGGCAGCCGCATTTGATCGAATGCCTGCTGGTAGCCCTGCTGGCGGATGGACACTTATTGGTCGAAGGTGCGCCTGGGCTGGCAAAGACCACGGCAGTAAAGGCGCTGGCCGGTTTTGTCGACGCGGATTTTCACCGCGTGCAGTTCACGCCGGATCTTTTGCCGGCCGATCTCACCGGCACGGATATTTTTCGTCCGCAGTCGGGCAGTTTCGAATTCGAGCGGGGGCCGCTCTTCCATAACATCGTGCTGGCCGACGAAATCAATCGTGCGCCGGCCAAGGTGCAGTCCGCCCTGCTGGAGGCCATGGCAGAGCGACAGATCACGGTGGGTCGCAGCACCTGGCGCCTGCCCGAATTGTTCATGGTCATGGCAACGCAGAATCCGATCGAGCAGGAAGGCACATTCGCGTTGCCCGAAGCGCAACTCGATCGCTTCGTGATGCATGTGACCATCGGTTATCCCGATGCCGCGGCAGAGCTTGCCATTCTCCGGCTTGCGCGCGAACAGGCGCAGCGCAGCCTGCATCCGCAGCCAGCACGTGTCGCCACGCTCAGCCAGTCGGATGTCTTTGCCGCACGTGATGCCGTGTTGGCCGTGCATATGGCGCCGGCGCTTGAGGAGTACATCACGCAACTGGTGCTGGCTTCGCGTGAGGCGGGTCGCTATGGTCCCGAGCTGAAACGATGGATTGCCTGGGGCGGCAGCCCGCGCGCGACCATCGCCCTGGATCGTTGCGCGCGTGCGCGCGCCTGGTTGACCGGGCGCGACTACGTACTGCCCGAAGACGTGCATGCGATTGCACACGAAGTGCTGAGGCATCGCATTTTGCTGAGCTATGAGGCCGAGGCCGAAGGTGTGCGCACTGATCGGGTGATCTCGCGCCTGCTGGATCTCGTGCCGTTACCGTGAGTGCCGTGGTGTCGCAACGCACGGATGGCGATGGGCGCGTCAGCGTATCGTTGGCCGAATTGATCGCGATGCGTTCGCGCGTTGCCAAGCTTGCCGTACCCAGGCAGGAGACGCGTACATCGCGGTCGGGTCAGCAATCCAGCCGGATGCATGGGCGCGGCATGGACTACGCCGAATCGCGCATCTATCAGCCTGGTGACGATGTCCGCCGGCTCGATTGGCGACTGACCGCCCGCAGCGGCAAGCTGCACACCAAGCTTTTCCAGGAGGAGCGCGAGGGGCGCTTGTTGATTCTCATCGACAACAATCCCTGCATGCATTTCGGTACGCGGGCTCGCTTCAAGTCAGTGCAGGCTGCTCGTGCCGCGGCCTTGGCCGCCTGGTACGCGATACGCGGTGGAGATCGCGTAGGCGCAATAAGTTTTGGCCAGGGCGAACAGCTGCTCCGGCCGCAAGGTGGCCCGCGCGGAGCCTTGGCGGTGTGTGGTGCGTTGGCCCAATGGGATCGACGCAGCGCCGCGGCGACCGGCGAGGAATCATTGACCGATGCGCTGGTGCGCGCGCGCCGGCTCAGCCATGGTGCAAGCCGCGTCCTGATCATCAGCGACGGCTGGCACGGAGACGCCGAATTGCGCGGCCGCCTGCTCGACCTCGCACGCTACGCGGAAATCGGCATGCTGGTCGTAGCCGATCCGCTGGAGTCAACCTTGGCACCTGCGGGGCGCTATCCACTGGAGTACGACGGCAAGCGCATTGAAGTGGTGCTCGAAGCCGAACGCCAGCAACACGAATTTCAGAAGAAGCTCGGCCTGGGGCAGGCTCGCCTGAGCCAACTGGCCCGCGGGCTTGGCTTGCGTTGCCGTACCATCGATACGACAGCCGATCCCTTTGACGCTGTGGTCGCCCTGCTTGGCCCCGATAAGAGGGCGGCACGATGACATTCCAGCAGGTGCCAGAAGGCCCGCAGCTTCGCGATATCCATCTGCCGCTGCCGCCGTCGTGGTGGCCGCCCGCACCGGGCTGGTGGGGTTTGGCCGCGTTGGTCGTACTGGTTCTCCTGCTGGCGGCTTGGCGATGGCGCCAGGGCGTTCGTCGACGCAGGAGTCATCGGCACATCCTGGCGCAAATTGATGCCATCGCCGCATGCGAGGCAGGCAATACAGCCGCATTTGCCGCCGGGATGCACCGCCTGCTGCGTCAGGTGGTGCGCTTGTACGACGCCGATGCCGTTCATGCGCGCGATGCTGCGTGGCGTGCCGCACTGGGGCAGGTAAAGGTCGATGATGCGACGCTGGATCGCCTGATGAGCCTGGATGCGGCGATGTACCGCCCGAGGGCGACGCTGGACGAAGTTGCCGTCACGGCGGCCATGCATCGATGGCTGGCGCGCGCGTTGCGAAAACCCGGTGTCGATCGTGTGCGGAGGGAGTCGCAACATGCCTGAATTCGCGTGGCCATGGGTCGCACTGGTGCTGCCGTTGCCGTGGCTGCTGCGGTTGGGGCTGCGTGCTGCCGGCATAGGACAGGCGATGCGTCTGCCTTATCCGGGTCTTCAGCTCGCCACTGCAACCATGCAGATGCCGCAGCGTGGCCGGATTGCGTTGCTTGCGCTGGCCTGGGTCTGCCTGGTGATCGCAGCGATGCGGCCTCAATGGGTGGGGCCGCCACAGGCGCAGCAACATAGCGGACGCGCTTTGATGCTGGCGGTGGATCTTTCCGGCAGCATGCGCACCGACGACATGCGGCTCGCCGGACATTCGACCAGTCGCTTCGACGCGGTAGAAGCCATTGCGGGTGATTTCATCTCGCGCCGCAGCGGCGACGAGCTGGGACTGGTGCTGTTCGGCAGCAACGCATTCCTGGTGACGCCCCTGACGTATGACTTGAACGCCGTCCGTGCCCAGCTCGAGGGCGCACGCGTCGGGCTTGCAGGTACCGAAACGGCGATCGGCGATGCCATCGCCGTGGCCACAAAGCGCCTCGCGGCACTCCCGGAACAGGCGCGTGTCCTGGTTCTTCTGACTGACGGCGTGAACAACGCCGGCAGCATTGCGCCAGTCGAAGCGGCGCGCGCGGCGAAGATAGCCGGGGTCCGCGTATACACCATCGGTATCGGCGCCACGCAGATGGCCGTGCCGGACTTCTTCGGATCGAGGGTGATCAATCCCTCGGCCGATCTCGACGAGAACATGTTGCGTTCCATTGCCGATGGCACGGGTGGGCGTTATTTTCGCGCGACCGATACGCGCGAGCTGACGGAGGCCTATCGTGCGATCGACGCGCTGGAGCCCATGCCGCAGCAGGGGCCGACGCTGCGCCCGCGCCATGAGCGGTTTCGCTGGCCGCTGCTGGCCGCGTTGTTACTGGTCGCCCTCGCCATGCTGCCGCGGTTGCTATCGCCGCGGAGGCTATTGGCGTGATGGAGGCATTGCGACAGTTTCATTTTCTGCATCCGCTGTGGCTGTTGGGTTTGCTGGCGTTGCCATTGTTCGTGCCGTTTGTACGGCGTGATCCAGCGCGACAGGCGCTCTCGCGACTAGCCGATCCGGAGTTATTGCCGCATCTACTGAGCGGACAGGCAAGCCATCGCGCGCTACCAGTTGGCTTGAGTGCCGCGGCATGGAGCCTGTGCATGCTGGCGATGGCAGGGCCGACCTGGAGCCGTACGGCCGTACCGCTGTTCGCCAATCGTGCCGCGCAGGTCGTGGCGATTTCCTTGTCACAGCATATGCTCGTGCGGGACGTTGCTCCGAGCCGGCTCGATCGCGCGCGTTACAAGGCGCAGGATCTGTTGAACGCAAACCGGCAAGGCCTGAATGGACTTATCGCTTATGCCGGCGAAGCTTTCATCGTTGCACCGCTGACCACCGATGAGCACAGTCTGAGCGATCTGCTGGCGGCACTGTCGCCCGACACGATGCCCGTCGACGGCAACGATGCCGCGCAGGCGATCGAGCGTGGCGTGGCGATGATCCAACAAGCGAAAGTCACTGGCGGATCGCTGGTGCTGATGACCGACCAGGTCGATGCGTCTGCGCTCGCCGCTGCTGGCCGCGCGCATAGCGCGGGTGTCGACGTGTCGGTGCTGGGCATCGGCACGCCGCAAGGTGGTGCGATGGAGCAGGCCGAGGGTGGTTTCGTGCGCGATGCGCAGGGCAATATGGACATGGCCAAGCGCGACGACGCGCAGTTGAATGCGCTAGCCGCAGCCGGTGGTGGACGCTATGTGGCCATGAGCGATGGCGATTCGGATATTCGTCAATTGAGCGATGAGCTGCGAGTGGATCGGACGCCCGCCATGGCGGACGGTCTTTCCGGCGATACGTGGCAGGACCGCGGTCCGTGGTTGCTCTTGCTGCTGCTGCCTATCGCCGCCTTGTTGTTCCGTCGGGGCTGGTTGATGGTAGTGCCCCTGCTTTGCCTGCCGTTGTTGCCAGGTAACGCGCAGGCACAAGGTTGGGACGCGCTATGGCGCCGCCCGGATCAACAAGCTGCGCAGGCCTTGCGGCAAGGGCAGGCGAAAGAGGCGTTGCAGCTCGCAAAGGACCCTGCGTGGCGTGGTGCGGCGGCTTACCGAAACGGCGACTACGATGCAGCGGCAGACGCATGGAAAGGAGCGCCAGGAGCCGACGCTCAATACAACCTGGGCAATGCGCTTGCCCGCAAGGGAAAGTATCAGGAAGCGATCGATGCCTATGATCGCGCACTGAAGCTCGATCCCTTGCATGCGGACGCGAAGGCCAACCGGGATACGGTCGAGGCGTGGCTGCGCAAACAGCCACCGCAGAACCAGCAATCGCAGGACAAGGACAAATTGAACAAGTCCTCGGCAAACAGCAGCAAGAATCAGGATCAGTCCTCGAAGGACGACAACAAGTCGTCGGACTCGAAGCAGCAGAAGCAACAGGGCGAATCGCAGCAGGACCAGGGGCAGGCAGCCGAGCACGGCGGTACGTCGGGCAAGGACCAGCCGCAGAACAAGCCCGAGCAGAACGCGACCGGCCCGGGCGAACCCAAGCCTGAGACGGCACAGCAAAAAGCCGAACAGAAGGCACGCGAAGAGCAGGCACGGCAGGCCTTGAAGCAACAGATGGATAAGAGCTTGCAGGAGAAGGGCGAGCACAAGCCCGGCGAACCGAAGACTCACGACCTGGGCGCCATCGCTGCCGACGATCCGCAAGCGAAATTGCCCGACGACCTGCGGCGCGCGATTCAACGTGTCCCGGACGATCCCGGCGCGCTGCTGCGGCGCAAGTTCGAACTTGAATACCGGGAACGCCATGGTGTTTCCACTGAGGATGACCAACGGTGAAAAGGATATTGCGCACGTGGTTGTCTGGCCTGTTTTTGCTGATGTTGTCTCTGCCGGGATGGGCCCAGGCCATACAGGCCACGGTGGATCGTGACCATGTGCAGCTGGGTGAGGTCGTTACGCTCAACATCCGCATCCATGGCATTGCAGGGGCGCACCTTCCCGATCTCGATCCATTGACGCCTGACTTCCAGGTCATGAACTCGTCGGCCAATGGCAACCTGGTTTTCGTCAACGGTCATCCGGACGCCGAACTGACGATTGGCCTGGTTCTGCGGCCAACACATACCGGTGATCTGACGATTCCTGCCTTGCGCATCGGAACCCAGGTCACGTCACCGATCCAGCTTACGGTCGACGCGACTGATCCGGTGGTGGCTACCAGTAGCCGCAAAAACGTCTATCTGGATGCCGCCATCGAGCCGCCCAAGGGCTACGTTGGGCAACAGTTGCAATACGTGCTTCGTCTTTACTACGCCACCAGCCTGAGTGCAGGTGGGCTGGACGACCCGCAGGCAGACGGCGCAAGTTTTCAGCGCCTGGGTAATGACCTCAACTACGAGGCCGACCAGGGCGGCAAGCACTACCACGTGATCGAGCGGCGCTATGCGCTGATTCCACAACGTGCCGGCAAGTTGGTGATACCGCCCGTGCAATTCCAGGGCGAGTCGGTCGATATGAACGATCCGGGGACCTTCTTCCCCCAGACACAGCCGGTCAGTGCGGCGACACCGTCGTTGACCGTGAATGTACAGGGCATTCCCGCTGGCGCCGACAAGCAGACCTGGCTTCCGGTGCGCGATCTCAAGCTCACCGCGGAAGGCCTTCCGGATGGCACCGAAGTGCGGGTCGGGCAGCCACTCAATCTGACGATGCTGCTGCAGGCGGCGGGCGCTTCGTACGATTCACTTCCGGCCCTGAGCCTGCCATCGATCGATGGCGCCACTGTCTATCCGGACAAGCCACTCAATGGCGCCAGATCCGATGGCACGTCGTTGGTGGGGCGTCGTCAGCAGAGCTTTGCGATCATTCCCAGCCGGCCTGGCTCGCTGATCATTCCGGAAATAACCGTACACTGGTGGAACGTTCTCACGGGCCAGCCCGAGATCGCGCGGCTTCCGGAGCGACGCTTTACGGTGCTGCCAGCTCAAGGGCAGCCCGCGACCCCTTCTTCGGCGTCGTCGACGGTACCGGCGGTAACAGCTTCTGTTGCGGAAAAAGCGTCTTCTCCCGTGGCAACGGGCGTGCCGTGGCGTTGGATTGCACTAGCGAGCATCGCGTTGTGGCTGTTGAGCATGTCGATCTGGTGGTGGCGCCGCCGTCACGCCAATGCCGTGGTCGCGGCGCCGGCAGATAAGGTTGTCGCGACGACACCACGACAACTTCGTGCGGCATTCATGGCTGCAGCCCAAGGTCGCGATGCTGCGAAGCAGGCCCATGCGTTGATGGCGTGGGCCAAGTCCGAACGCCCCGCGTTGCAGAGCCTTGGCGATCTGGCTACCGAGCTCGGCTCGGTAGCACAACGTGAAGCGATTACGGCACTCCAGCGGCGTCGCTACGCGGCCGATGGAGCGGGTGGTTCGGATCCGGCGCTGGCGGCGTGCTTTCGGGAGGGGTTCGTCTGGAAAACAGCAGCCGCCACATCGTCGCCGAATGGCCTGCCCTCGCTTTACCCCTTTGATGTGCATGGCGGCGACAAGCATCCGCCTCGTCAGGACTGAAGCGCTTCGGCTTGCGCGGCGCGCCATATGGTCGCCATGCGCGTATCGAAGCAACATAAGGTGATGTCGAGTAGCGCGCCGTCGTTGGCGCCGTGTACGGCAGCCAGTGCAACACGGGCTGCCTGTTCGGGCGGATAGCCGTAGATGCCGCAGCTGATGGCCGGGAAGGCGATCGACTTGAGGCCGTATTCGCGCGCAAGCGCAATGCTATGGCGATAGCAACTGGCCAAGGCGTCGGCCTCGCCTTCATCGCCACCTTGCCAGATCGGTCCGACGGTATGGATCACATGGCGGGCCGGCAGGTCGAAGCCGGGTGTCATGCGGGCCTCGCCCGTGGGGCAGCGAATACCCGGCGCCACCTCCGGGATGCGACGGCAGGCTTCTAGCAGCGCCGGCCCGGCGGCGCGGTGAATCGCGCCATCCACGCCTCCGCCACCAAGCAGGCCGGGGTTGGCGGCGTTGACGATGGCATCAAGCTCAAGGCGAGTAATGTCGGCTATAACGATGTCCATGAACATGGATGTGCAACCTCCCGGCCGGCAGCCTATGCTTGGGCTGCGGCTCATGACCTGACGCGGATATCGATTGCATGGCGAAAACGGAAGATATTTCCTTCGGCTACCTGCTCAACGACGTGACCTTGCTATTTCGCAAGCACTTCGATCGTCGTGCCGTGAAATTCGGCCTGACCCGCGCGCAATGGCGGGCGACGAAAATGCTCTATCACCGTGAGGGCCTGCGCCAGACCGAGCTGGCCGAATACCTGGAGATGGAGCCCATCGCCGTAGGCCGCGTGATCGATCGCTTGCAGAGTGCCGGCTTCGTCGAACGCCGTCCGGACCCGAAAGACCGTCGTGCCTGGCGTCTTTACCCTACCGAACAGGCGCGCGCCGTCATTGCCGATATGGAAGATATCGCGCGCGGCCTGCGCAGGGATGCCACGCAGGGTATTGCGCCGGAGGAGATGGAGCAGTGCATGGCGGTGATCAACCGCATCAAGGAAAACCTGCAGGCGCTCGATCAGCCGACATCCGCTGACGACAATTAAGCCGCTTTCCTGTAGGTATTCGTAAGGAATTTACGCCAAACTGACGCGGGACTGACGGAAGTCGACGCCTCAGGCCAGTGCCATCAGTACCGGTCAATAGCTGCTTTTTTGGCGGCATAGTCTGGTTTTTCCAGCACTTACGTGTGCACGAAAAGTGAATTGATGCGTTGTCATCAGTTCACTGCATCCTTTCGAACCTAACGGCCCCATCGGGCCTGCGAAGCTAAGTTCTCATGCCCTGGAAAAAATTTACGTTGATCCTGGCGATCGTGGCAGTTTGCGCGCTGGGTTTTCACTTTATCCATAGCAGCAAGGGGGCGGGGAAGGGCGATTCCCACGCCGGCGCCAAGGCGGCACAGGCGGTCCCGGTCAAGGTGGCTCGCGCCGTACAAGGCGATCTCGACCTGTCGATCAAGGTGGTAGGCCGCGTCGAGGCGTGGTCGACCGTGACCTTGCAGCCACGCGTCTCCGGCCAGCTCCAGCAGCTCGCCTTTGCGCCGGGCGCACACGTACGCAAGGGCGACCTGCTGGTGCAGATCGACCCCAGCCTCCTCAAGGCCCAGCTGGATCAGGCGCGTGGCATGGTGGCTCGCGACCAGGCCCAACTGGTCAAGGCACAAGCGGACCTGAGCCGCTATACAGACTTGCTGGCCAAGAACTTCGTCTCCCGCTCCGATTTCGATACCTTCAAAGCCAACCTCGAGGTAGCCAAGGCGACCTTGCAGAGCGACCAGGCCGCGGCCGAGCTCGCTCAGACCCAGCTCGACTACACCCGCATCGTTGCGCCATTCGACGCAGTGGCCGGTTCACCGCTGGTATGGCCGGGCGCGCAGCTCTCGGCAAACAGCACGAATATCGTTGTGCTCAACCAGATCGAGCCGGTGCGAGTGGCCTTCAACATTCCCGAAGACGCGCTCGCGGCAGTGCGCGCCGGCATGTTGCGAGGCGACGTGCCGGTGCAGGCGAAAATTCCTGGCGACAAGGCACCGTCCCTGCAGGGCAAGATGGATTTCGTCGACAACGCCGTCGATACGACTACCGGTACGATCGTGCTCAAGGGACGTTTCGAGAATCACGATCTGCAATTGACGCCTGGACAGTTCGTCCAGGTGAATTTGCCGACGACGCATTTGAACAATGTGATCAGCGTACCGGTGGAGGCATTGCAAAGCTCATCGAAGGGCAGTTTCGTCTTCATTGTCGGCGCGGATAACAAAGTGCAGCAGCGCTATGTCACCACCGGCACGATCAGCGGCCAGCATGCCGTGATCGACAAGGGCGTGAGCGTAGGCGAGACAGTGGTGATCGACGGCCAGATGCTGTTGGTGGACGGCGCCACGGTGCAAGTCGCCAAGGACAGCTGACGCAATGAACCTGCCCGAACTCTGTATCCGTCGACCGGTCATGACCACGCTGCTGATGGCAGCGTTGGTGGTGTTCGGCGTAGCGGCGTATCCGCGCCTGCCGGTCAACGAGCTGCCCAACGTCGACTTTCCGACCATCAGCATCTCGGCCAGCCTGCCTGGTGCTTCGCCCGAGACCATGGCTTCGGCCGTGGCGACGCCGCTCGAAGCGCAGCTGTCGACCATCGCCGGCATCAGTTCGATGAACTCGACCAGCGCGCTCGGCACAACGTCGATCACGCTGACTTTCGAACTCGACCGCAGCATCGACGGTGCTGCACAGGACGTGCAGTCGGCGATTTCGGCCGCACAGCGCCAGCTGCCCACGGACATGCCTACGCCGCCTACCTTCCGCAAGGTGAATCCGGCCGACGCGCCTATTTTGTATCTGGCGATGACCTCCTCGACGCTGCCGTTGTCGCAGATCGACGAATACGCCGAAACGCAGCTGGCCCAGCGCCTGTCGATGGTCGATGGCGTGGCGCAGGTGAGCGTGTACGGCTCGCAGAAATACGCCGTGCGCATCGACGTCAATCCCGATCGCCTTGCTTCGGCGGGTATCGGCATCGATGAAGTGCAGACGGCGATTGCCAACGCAAATACCAATCAGGCGACGGGCTCGCTCTACGGCAATCGCCAGCAGTTGCCGATACGCAACGACGGCCAGCTGATGCGTGCCGAGCCGTACAACGACATCGTCGTGACTTATCGCAATGGTGCGCCGGTGCGTCTGGGTGATGTCGGCCGTGCCTACGACAGCGTGCAGAGCGACCAGACGGCCAGCTGGTTCAATGGCGAACGCGCCGTCACGCTGGCGATCCAGCGACAGCCGGGCGCCAACACGGTCGAAACGGTCGATCGCATCAAGGATCTGCTGCCCGGTTTTACCGCCGGCCTGCCGCCCTCGGTCAAGCTGGAAACGCTATACGATCGCTCGGACTCGATTCGCGCCTCGGTCGACGACGTGCAGTTCACCCTGCTGCTGGCCGGCGTGCTGGTAGTGCTGGTGATCTATCTGTTCCTGGGCAATCTGTCAGCCACCCTGGTTCCTGCGCTGGCCCTGCCGATTTCGGTAGTGGGCACGTTCGGCATCATGTACGGGCTCGGTTACAGCCTGGACAATCTCTCGCTGTTATCGCTGACGCTCGCGGTCGGTTTCGTCGTCGACGACGCCATCGTGATGCTGGAAAACGTGATCCGTCACATGGAGGCGGGCGAACAGCCGTACGAAGCTGCCGTGAAAGGTGCGACCGAAATTGGTTTCACCATTTTTTCGATGACCTTGTCGCTGGTCGCGGTGTTTATCCCGGTGATGTTCATGGGCGGCATCATCGGCCGTCTGTTCCACGAATTCGCCGTCACCATCAGCGTGGCCATCGGGCTTTCGGGCTTTATCGCGATTACCCTGACACCGATGTTGTGCAGCCGCTTTATCAAGGCGCACGATCACACCAAGAAAAACTGGCTGATCGCAGGCTTCGATCGCGGCTTCAGCGCGGTCACCAACGGCTACACCAGCTCGCTGCGCTGGTGCATGAATCGTCCTCGCCTGGTGATGGTCGGTTTCGTGGTCAGCCTGGTCGTGACCGGCCTGCTGTTCTATATCACGCCGAAGGATTTCATTCCGGCCGGCGACAGCGGGCAATTGCGCATCAATACGGAAGGCCCGGAAGATGTGTCATTCGATGCGATGGTCGCGCGCCAGCAGGTGCTTGCCGATATCGTGGGCAAGGATCCGAGCATCGAGGCCTACATGTCGACGGTCGGCGCCGGCGGCTCGCGCGCCACGATCAACAACGGCTCGATGCTGCTGAAGCTCAAGCCGGCCAGCGAGCGCAGCCTCGACCCCGACGGCATCATCCAGGAGCTTCGGCGCAAGTTCGCCAAAATCGTGGGCATTCGCGCATATATCCAGAACCCCCCGGCGATCCAGGTCGGTGGTCGACAGTCCAAGGCACAGTATCAGTACACCTTGCAGTCGGGTGACCTGGACGAGTTGTATGGCTGGACGGGCAAGGTTACCTCGGCGTTTGCCGAGTTGCCGGGCTTCCAGGACGTTACCAACGACCTGGACCTCAACAGCCCGTCGATTTTCGTAAGCGTCAATCGCGACCGTCTCGCGCCACTGGGCCTGACCATGGCGCAGGTACAGCTCGCGTTGGGCACGGCATTCGGCGAAAACCAGATTTCGACCATCTACGGCACGGCAACGCAGTACTGGGTGATCCTGCAGGTGGATCGCCCAATGCAGAACAATGCCGATGTGCTGGCCAAGCTTTACGTCACATCCAACAGCGGCAAGCTGATTCCCTTGAACACAGTAGCCAGCTTCGAGCGCAGGCCGCAGGTGTTGACAGTGAATCACCAGGGCCAGCTGCCTGCGGTGACGGTATCGTTCAACCTGGCGCCGGGCGTCAGCCTCAGTGAAGCGGTCGCCGAGATCGACGGTGCCATGGTCAAGATGGGCCTGCCCGCGACCATCACCGGCAGCGTGCAAGGCACCGCGCAGGCATTCCAGGACTCAATGCAGGGTATGGGCCTGCTGCTTCTGCTGGCGGTGTTCGTGATCTACCTGGTGCTGGGCATCTTGTATGAAAGCTTTATCCATCCGTTGACGATTCTTTCCGGCCTACCGGCGGCTGCGGTGGGTGCGTTGCTCACGCTGGTGCTCTTCCACGCCTCGCTCGACTTGTTCGCCTTCGTTGGCATCGTGATGTTGATCGGCATCGTGAAGAAGAATGCGATCATGATGATCGACTTTGCGCTGGAACGTCAGTCGCATGGCGATATTTCGCCGTCCGATGCAATTTTCGAAGCGTGCCGCGTGCGCTTTCGTCCGATCATGATGACGACGATGGCAGCCTTTGCGGGTACCTTACCGATCGCGATGGGTATCGGTGCGGGTGCGGAGACGCGACGTCCGCTCGGTCTGGCGGTCGTGGGTGGCTTGCTGGTGTCGCAGATTTTGACTTTGTATCTGACTCCTGTGATCTATCTTTATCTGGATCGGTTGCAGACGCGGTTGTCGAGGAAGAAGAGGGTGGTGGGAACGGCACACTGATCTTTCTCGTCGTTGTGTTTTCCGGATCGCTTTTTACCAGTACGTAGAGTTTGTCGTCCCTGTTGCTCCCCTACATCATCATCCCGGCGACGCCGGAGGCGCTTTTAGAGAAATGACCTCAGATCACAGGCTCTGAGCAGCATTGAGAGATAAAACCGTTCGTACCACCTACTCGAATCGTCAGGGGACACTTCCTGCACTTCTGAGGCGCGCCGAATTGCTGCGCGAGGCGTCGTAGGCCTGAGGACTTAAAGCCCCTCTCACCCTAACCCTCTCCCCGGTGAAACCAGGGGAGAGGGGACGAACTGGGGCGAGTTTCAACGCTGCGTGCTTTTGGCTCTCTGGAGAGTTGGTTCGTGCGGAAGAGCTAAGACTCGCACATAGCGGCTCTCTCTCACTCCTCACTCCTCTCCACTCACTCCTCGCTCCTGCCTTTGTCGGGGCGCGCGCAGCACCACAAACCAACAACCCTCCACAAGACGCTACCCCGCTCCCCCGCCACGCAGCTGATCAATGGCCAGCGTGACCTGAGCAATGCCGCTGGCCTGTGAATGCGCTGCGTCGGCGATCTGTGCGACACGCTGATTGACTTCAGCTGCCGAGGCGACAATCGCGTGCATCGCCTCGCCAGCCTGACGTGCACGTTGGCTGCCGTCGGCCAGCGAGTCGATGGCATTCTGTACCAGGTCGCGAATTTCCTTTGCCGATTGCGCGCTTCGTTGCGCCAACGCCCGCACTTCCTGCGCTACTACACCGAAGCCCTTTCCCTGTTCGCCCGCGTGAGCGGCTTCCACCGCTGCATTGATCGCCAGGATATTGGTCTGGAACGCGATCGAGTCCATCACGCCGATGATTTCGGCCATGCTTTGCGCGCGCTGATTGATATGGCCGATGGTGTCGACCAACTGGTCGACCATCGAGCCGCCGGTGCTGGCGCTACTGCTGGCTTCATGCGCGAGCCGATTGGCGCTTTGCGCCTGACCTGCAATGGCTGGCACCGTATCGGACAGCGAGCCCAGTGCGCTTTGCAGGGCCTGTACCGCGCGCGTCTGCTCGGTGACGTCGGTGGCGTACTTCACTACCTTGAATGGCCGGCCATTCATGTCGAAGATCGGGTTGTAGCTTGCCTGAATCCATACGCTTCCACCGCCGCGGCGGATGCGCCGGAACAGGCCAGCGTTGTATTCGCCCAACCGCAAGCGTTGCCAGAACTGACGATAGGTTTCGCTTTCGCGTTCGTCGGGATCGACAAACAACTTGTGGTGTCGACCGACGACGTCTTCGCGCCGGTACCCCAGCGCCGCAAGAAAATTGTCGTTCGCGTCGAGGATGATGCCGTCGAGATCGAAGCTGATCACCGCTTGTGCGCGATCGATCGCGGCAAGGCGCCCTTCCATGTCAGCGGCCTTGAGGCGCTCGGCGGTGACGTCGATGGCGTGCTTGACGACTTTGCACGGCCGACCGAATGCATCGAAAATGGCACTGTAGCTACCTTGAATCCAGACCTCGCGCCCGCCCTTGGCGATGCGTTTATAGATCCCGCTTTGCGATTCGCCGGTGCCCAGCTTGCGCCAGAATGCCTTGTACTCGTCGCTTTCACGCTGGTCTGGCTCGACAAACATACGGTGATGCTGGCCGATGATTTCGTCGCTGCCGTAGCCGAGCGCCGCGAGGAAATTATCGTTGGCCGCAATGATCTTGCCGTCCAGCGTAAATTCGATGATCGCCTGTGCCTTGTGAAGGGCGTCGATCTGGCTTTGCAGCTGGGCGCGCGAATGACGATGCCGTTGGCGCGAGTAAAGCCTTGCCATGAGCTGTTTCATAACGGTTCCCGAAGTGGCAACAGATAGCGTCAATCTCCGTGACCCATCAGCCCCCTGTGGCGTCAGGTCGGAAGGCTGGTAAAAAACCAACCGTTCGTTTCCATTTATCGGTAGCGACCGCGTTTCACTTGAATGACGGCATGGCCGGAATGCGCGTTGCCGCACATTTTTTGTGCAGACGCAAAAAAAAGGAGGCCGAAGCCTCCTTTTGTATTCACTGCATACAATAATCAGTCTTCGGCGCCGTCCTTGGCGAATGCGCCAGGAGCCGAGCCGAAATCACCCTCGGCTTGTGCCGCCATATACGAAAAAGCGGCGTACACAGCAACGTTCTGCGCCAGCTCGCGCGGATCGATCTTGTCCAGTGTGTCGTTGGCGTTGTGGTGATAGTCGAAGTAGTACGTGCCGTCCTGGGTCAGCGAGAGCGCGGCCATGCCCTTGCCGTGCATCTGCGACAGATCCGAGCCGCCGCCACCCGGGCGCTTGGTGTCATACGCCACGCCGATGGGTTCAAGCACCTTGGCGATCTGCTCGATCGCGCCGCGTGCCTCGGGTTTGACGCTTGCGCTCATGCGCCACACCTTGCCTGAGCCGAAATCGGACTCGGTGCCGAGCTGGTGCTTGCCCGCTTCGGCCGCATGCTTGTCGGCATATGCGCGACCGCCCCACAGGCCCATTTCCTCGTTGGCGAAGGCAATGACGCGGATGGTGCGGTCGGGGCGCTGTGGCAGGTCGTGGATCAGCTTGCCGGCCGCCATGGCAATAGCTACGCCTGCACCGTCATCGATGGCGCCGGTGCCTGGGTCCCACGAGTCGAGATGGCCACCGATGGCGACAACCTGGTCGGGGTGCTTCTTGCCGGTGATCTCGCCGATCACGTTGGCACCGGTGTAAGTGCCATTGAAGCCCACATCGAGATCGAGCTTGACGCTTACCGGCTTGCCATAAGCAAGAATGCGCTCGAGCTGGTCGGCGTCGGGATTGGACAGCGCGGCGGCAGGAATGGCGTCTTTCGGATCGGTGAACCCGGTAACACCGGTGTGCGGCGTGCGGCTATGTTCGTCCGTGCCGGCCGAGCGCAGCAAGTAGCCGGCGGCACCGAGCTTGGATGCGATCACCGGCCCTTGCGTGCGCACGGCCGAGCCCATGCCATAGTCGTGGCCGTCCTTCTGGCGGTGCATGCGATAGCCGATATAGACAATCTTGCCCTTGACCGACGCCGGGCTGGCGTTCTTGAGTGCATCCAGGCTATCGAACTTGATCACTTCGGCGGTCAGGCCACCCTTGGGCGTGCCGGCCGAGTAGCCCAATGCGATCAGCGACAGCGGTTGCGGGAACGGCGCAACGATCGCGGCATGTTCGCTATGGCGCTCCCACAGCGGGTAGGTGACCGTCTCCGTATAGACCTTGTCGAAGCCCAATTCCTTGAACTTGGCAATCGCCCATTCGCGTCCACGCTGATCGGCCGGGCTGCCGGCAAGGCGCGGGCCGACTTCGGTGGTCAGGGATTCGACGATCTTGTAGCCGGTGTCATCGGCCATCGCCTTGTCGCGCAATTGGGTAGCCGTCTGCACGGCGCTTGCAGGGATGACGGTATTCGTCGTGGCGGCACCGGCCGCGCCAGTGGCCAGCAACAGGCTGGCAGTAAGCAAACTCAAACGAAGACAGCGCATGGGGAACCCCTCGGTGGAAACGTCGATTATCGCGCCGTGGGGTTTGGACGCTTAGGCCGGAAGTCATGGGTAGGTCGAGAAACGAGTGGCGCTCGCCGACTCGTTTCTCACCCCTGGCCATCTGTCGTTATTTCTGTTGCTGCTTGAGCAGATCGCGAATTTCCGTCAACAGCACCACGTCGGCAGCTGGCGGGGCAGCCACTTCTTCGCGACGCGTTACGCGGTTGATGAACTTGACCACCAAAAAGATCGCGAACGCGATGATCAGGAACTGGATCAGGGTATTGATGAAGGCACCGTACTGCACGGCAACCTCGGCGACCTTGTGTGCCGGGTTGCTATTGTCGGCTGGGCGAATAACCCATTTCAGGTCGGAAAAATCGATGCCCCCGGTGATCCAGCCGATCGGCGGCATGATGATCTGGTCGACGAGCGAGGTGACGATCTTGCCGAATGCGCCGCCGATCACGACACCGACCGCCAGGTCGATGACATTACCGCGCATGGCGAAAGTCTTGAACTCTTGCAGCATGCCCATGTGCTTTCCCTCGTTATTGGTCGGACAACGCGAACGACTTTAACGCAGGGGTGGGCGAGTGGCGAGCAAGAGATGGTGAAGGGCGAGCCGGCCAGGAGCACTGGCCGGCAAGATCTTGCCGGGCTGCCTAGACCACTTTGCCCTCGAGCGTGGCAATACCTTCCAGCTCGGCATGAAAGCTGTCGCCACGCTGGAGCGCGGCGACTCCGGCAGGGGTGCCGGTGAAGATCAGGTCGCCGGCCTTGAGCTCGAATAACCTGGACAGCGCAGCGATGATCTCGCCCACGTTATGCACCATCTCGCCCAGAGGAGCCTGTTGACGCACGCTGCCATTGACGGTCAGGCGCAGCAGGGTGCTGGCATCGGGTTTGGCCTGTGCTGCCGGTACCAGCGCTGAGACAGGGGCTGAGTGGTCGAATGCCTTGGCAACGTCCCACGGGTGGCTCTTGGCCTTGGCTACCGCCTGCAGATCACGCCGGGTCAGGTCCAGCCCCACGCCATAGCCCCAGATCAGCGCCTGCGCCTGGTCGGCCGCAATATCCTTGCCGCCACTGCCCAGCGCCAGCACCATTTCGACCTCGTGGTGCAGGTCGGCAGTGGCCTGTGGATAGGGAAGCGGGCCACCATCGGTCACTACGGCATCGGCCGGTTTGCAGAAGAACATCGGCGTTTCCTTGTCGACGGTCGCGCCCATTTCGCGGGCATGATCGGCGTAATTACGGCCGATGCAGAAGATGCGACGGATCGGAAAGCGCTGCTCGCTGCCGCTGATGGGCAGGCTGACGGTCGGGCTGGGTGTGATGGCGTAGTTCATGAGCGAAAGATTAGCAGTTCCAGGCCGGCCGGGCTCCCCGGCGGCAACTCAACCCAGCTATGAACGTATCGATGTTTTTCGAGCCTGGGGTTGGTGCTTGCGAAAAACAATGTCGAAGTCCGCCTGCCATGTCTTGCCGCCGTCTTTCGATTGCGTGGCGGTTTCGCGCACGCCATCGCTGACCGCTTCCCAGCTCACGCGATGCAGCGTTTCACCCTTGTCGTCGACGGTGCTGCCGGTGAGCACGATCTGCTTTCCTTGCAGGGAGCCTTCGGCCACCAGCAGTTCGCCTTCATTGGATACCCAACTCTGGTGCCAGACTTTGCGCGCGCTGTCATAGATGGTGAAGCTCTCGCCTGTGTAGCCATCGGTGCGTGTATACACCTCATGCAATACGCAGCCGCCGAGAATCGATGTGACCTGATTGCGCGCGACCGAGATCGCGGGTGTTTTGCCGACACGGAACGTGTCCCAGTCACCCAGCCAGAAGTCGAACTGACGATGCGTGTTGTCTGCGCAATGCGGCGATGGTCCGTTGGCATGTGCGCCGCTTGTGAGCCCTGCACAGGTCATGAGAGCTGCCAGTGCCATACCCCATGACCGACGCAGCATCGAGATTCTCCAGTGTGGGAGGTCCGATCTTGGGCAGGCCACGCGAGGCTTGCATAGGGCCACTTTCTTCGATTTCGGCTAGGCCAATCAGCTTGGTCAGTCGCTTACGATGAGACAGATAAGCAGGAAATTAGCTGTCATGTCTTTTGATACCTGACGTCGTAGCAGGTACAACTCGGCCATTCCGTGGTCGTGGGAGCGGCCCGGCATGGCGAGAGTCCAGCTTCAAGGTGACAGCTGTCATTGGCGACGGCTGATGGGGAGCAATGGCTGCCTATCGGGCGCTTCGTCATGCTGCATTCCATGGTTAAACCGGCAGCAGGCCGGCGGGGAAAAGCGTGAATCAAGCGGATCTATTGAAGGAGCTGCGGATCGATCGCAGCCAGCGCGAAGAGCATCGTGCAGGACCGCCGCGTTGGCTGTGGCCATTGCTGGGGGTATTGATCGTCTTGCTGCTGATCGCGGCTGGCGCCTGGTATGTACTCAACCAGAAAGCGGTCGAGGTGCAGACCGCCGTCGCGATATCGCCATCGAGCAACCCCGGTGCCGGGGCGGTGCTGCAGGCAACCGGTTATGTGACGGCACGCCGGCAGGCGACGGTGTCGGCGCAGATCACCGGCACCTTGACCGAGGTTCTGATCGAAGAAGGCGACCGTGTGCAGAAAGGCCAGGTGCTGGCGCGCCTGGACGACAGTGCCTACAAGGCGAGCCTGTTGGCATCGCAGGCGCAGGCTGCCGCCGCGCATGCGCTGGTCAACCAGTTGCAGGCCCAGGCAGCGCAGAATGAACGCGATGCAGTACGCCTGGAATCGCTGGTGGGCCGCGGCCTGGTATCCAAGCAGGATGCCGAGCAGGCGCGCACGCAGGTCAACAGCATTCGTGCGCAGTTGATTTCGCAGCAGCGACAGGCAAAGTCCGCCGATGCGCAGGTCACGGTAGCGGAGGTCAATTTCGACTACACCGTGGTACGCGCGCCCTTCAGCGGCGTCATCACCACCAAGGACGCGCAGGTCGGCGAAATCATTTCGCCGTTGTCGGCTGGCGGCGGTTTTACGCGCACCGGTGTAGGCACCATTGTCGACATGGATTCGCTCGAAGTCGATGTCGACGTCAACGAAGCCTATATCGGTCGCGTCAAGGCGAACATGCCGGCCGAAGCCGTGCTCGACGCTTATCCGGATTGGAAAATTCCCGCGCATGTCATCGCTATCGTGCCCGCGGCCGATCGCGGCAAGGCCACGGTGAAAGTGCGCGTTGCGCTGGAACACAAGGACGGTCGCATCGTGCCGGATATGGGCGTGCGCGTGTCCTTCCTTGAACAGGCGGCCAATGCGTCTGCCGCAGCGGTGCCCAAGGGCGTATTGGTGCCGGCGACCGCGATCGCACAACGGGACGGTCACAGCGTGGTGTTCGTGTTGACTGGAGACAGGGCACGGCAGCGCACGGTCACCCCGGCGACGCAGAACTACGGCGACATGCGCCTGCTGCCTGATCAGGTGCAGGCGGGCGACACCGTAGTGATTTCGCCACCGAACGATTTGAAAGACGGTATGCGCGCGGCTGTTGCCGCCAAGGCGCAGGACTAAAAGGCGCATGACACATCCATCGATGCACCGGGAGTATCTGGCATGACGACGCTGATCGAAATTCGCGACCTTTCCAAGGTCTACGAGCGCGGTAAACAGAAAGTCGAAGTACTGCACCACATCAACCTCGACATCGCCCAGGGCGATTTCCTCGCCCTGATGGGTCCCTCGGGTTCGGGCAAGACAACCCTGCTCAACCTGATCGGCGGACTGGACAGCCCGACCGGCGGCCATATCAGCGTGGGCGGCGAAAGTATCGACAAGCTCGGTGCAGGCGCCTTGGCGCGCTGGCGCGCGGCAAACGTCGGTTTCGTCTTTCAGTTCTACAACCTGATGCCGATGCTGACTGCGCAGCGCAACGTGGAGCTTCCGCTGTTGCTGACCAAGCTGTCTGCGGCGCAGCGACGCAAGAACGCCGAAATCGCCCTGCAACTGGTCGGTCTGAACGAGCGCGGCTCGCATAAACCGACCGAGCTCTCCGGCGGTCAGCAGCAGCGCGTCGCCATCGCACGCGCGATCGTGTCAGACCCCACTTTGCTCGTCTGCGACGAACCCACCGGCGACCTGGATCGCCAGTCGGCCGAGGAAGTGCTTGGCTTGTTGCGCCAGCTCAATCGCGATCACGGCAAGACCATCGTCATGGTCACCCACGATCCCAAGGCCGCCGAGTACGCCAACCACACCCTGCATCTGGACAAGGGCACGCTGGTCGAACAGGCCACGGCCTAAGGGGGCAATATGAAATACCTCCATCTCATCTGGGCTGCACTGTTTCGGCGCAAGACGCGCACGATCCTCACCCTGGTGTCGATCATCGCTGCGTTCCTGTTGTTCGGCATGCTTGATGCTGTGCGTAGCGGTTTCGATCAGGCCGGCAAAAGCGCCAACGGTGCGCAGCGCCTGCAGACCGGTTCGCGGCTGTCGTTTATCCAGACGCTCCCTCAAGGGTTGGGCGCGCAGATCGAACAGGTAGCGGGCGTCAAGTCAGTGGCCTACGCCAACTGGTTTGGCGGTGCGTATCAGGACCCACACAACCAGATTTTCAGTTTCGCGGTGAGTGACAACTACATCGACCAATATCCTGAGCTGGAAATAACGGCCGATGCACGCAAGAGCTTCGAAACCACGCGCACGGGCATACTGATCGGTGAACAGCTGGCGAAGAAATACGGCTGGAAAGTCGGCGACAAGATTCCGCTTCAGTCGACGATCTTTCCCTTGCATGACGGCAGCAAGAACTGGAGCTTCGATGTCGCCGGCATCATGCATGCGAAGGATAAGAGCGCCGGCTGGTACGACCAGATGATCCTCATGCACTGGAAGTACTTCGACGACAGCACTCCCTATAACCGCGGTACCGTGGGCTGGTACGTCAGCCGCGTCAACGATGTGAACCAGGCCGATCGTGTCGCCAAGGGCATCGATGCGCTTTCAGCCAACTCCGATCACGAAACGCGTACGCAGACCGAGCAGGCAGCCAGCGCGGCATGGATGAAGCAGCTCGCCGATATTGGGCTGATTGTCGGCTCGATCATGGGTGCGGTGTTCTTCACCCTGTTGCTGCTATCGGGCAACACCATGATGCAGGCCGTGCGCGAACGCACCAGCGAGCTGGCTGTGATGAAGACGATCGGCTTTTCCAGCCATTCGGTGTTGGCGATGGTGCTGGCCGAGTCGGTGCTGCTGGTCTTGCTCGGTGGCGTGATCGGTCTGGGCTTGGCCATGTTCGCTGTCGGCGGCATGCACGCTGCCATGGGCGGCGGCGTTCCCATGTCGAGTGTAGGCGCGGATATCTGGATTCGCGGCGTGGTGTTGATGGTGATCATCGGCTTGCTGGTTGGTGTCCTGCCGGCCATGCGAGCGATGCGCCTCAACATCGTTGATGCATTGGCCGGCCGCTAAGGAGCACGCCATGAAATTTCTGCAGAATCTGGGTCTGTTGTTACTGCTTGTGGTGGCGTTGGTGATCTGGGTGCTTCTGCCGTGGCCAGCGCTGGTGGTGCTGGCGATCTTGTTCGCCTTGTGGATGGGCCTGACCCGCCGGGGCCGACAGGCTGCATCGGTCACCATGGTGGGCATCAGCACGTTGCGTCAACGCCTGGGCTCCTCGGCGGTGGTGGTCATCGGTATTGCAGGTGTGGTGGGGGTGCTGGTGGCCTTGCTGGCGATGGCCGAAGGCTATGCCGAGACGCTGGTGAAAACCGGCAGCAACGACACGGCCATCGTCATGCGTGGCGGTTCGGCCAGCGAAGTGATGTCGGTGCTCGAACGCGACAGTATTGTGGTCGTCCCGCAGGCGGCAGGTATCGCCAAAGATGCACAAGGTCGTCCCATCGCTTCGCCGGAAATCGTCGTGGCGGCCAACCTCCCGTTGAAAGGCGGTGCGGTCGACGACGAAGGCAGTGTGCAGCTGCGTGGCATTGGCGAGCAGGGATGGGCCGTGCGACCCAACCTGAAGATCGTCGATGGGCGCAGGTTCAAGCCCGGCTTGCGCGAGCTTATCGTGGGGAGCGGAGCGCAGCGCCAGTTCGCAGGTCTGACGCCGGGCCACGAAATCAAGCTTGGAAATCAAAGCTGGACGGTGGTGGGGGTGTTCGCGTCCGGCGATGCGCTCGACTCGGAAGTCTGGGGCGATGCGGATGTAGTGGCCGATACGTACCGGCGTGGCGGTAGTCGGGCATCGATCACGGTCAAGCTGGCCGATCCGAAGTCGTTCGATACTTTCAAGTCGACGCTGGCGGCGGATCCTCGCCTGAAGGTCGATACCACCACCACGCTGGAGTATTTCTCCAAGCAATCCGAAGGCATGGCCAAGATATTGCGCATCATCGGTATCGTGGTGGGCTCGATCATGGCGATCGGCGCAATCTTCGGGGCACTGAACACGATGTTCGCCGCAGTGGCCACGCGTGCACGCGAAATTGCGACGTTGCGCGCCATCGGGTTTCGTGGGTTACCGGTAGTGGTCGCAATCATGCTGGAGACCATGTTGCTCGCGCTGATCGGTGGTCTGCTCGGTGGCTTGCTGGCGTGGCTGATCTTCAACGGCTACACCGCATCGACCCTGGCGGGCGGCTCCGTAGGGCAGCTCACCTTTGCGTTCAAGGTCTCGCCGCAGTTGCTGTGGCAGGGTTTGAAATGGGCGCTGGCGATCGGCTTTATCGGCGGGCTGTTCCCGGCCATGCGTGCCGCACGCCTGCCGGTGACGACGGCATTGCGCGAGTTGTGAAGTCGTGGAGCGGCGCTTGGCGCCATCTTTTTTAGGGGGCTTCAGCGAACCTCTAAAAACGTAAAGCCGGCCGGGGCCTGTCAAGTCGCGCCTTCGGCCCTGTAAAGAGTAAAGGGGAAAAGCATGCGGTAGCTCGCGTCTTTTTGCTTTCTCCCTTTACTCTTTCCTCTTTAAAGGCCACGCGGTGGCCGACTTTCCCCGACCTATCTCGCCGGTAGTACGCTGCATCAGCAGTCGTGCTTCGAGGATGGCGCTATGATTTCTTCCGAGGCTAGGGATATCTCGTCGGGGGAGCGATGCACTGGCAACGGGGATGGTTCTGGATCGGGTTGGTGCTTTGTCACGGCTGCACCTCGTATATCGCAGGAAAGATTGCCCGGCCCGAACTGGATACCGGCCACCAGTGGCTGGCGGGCGAGATTGCCAAAGACGGCTTCAAGCGGGAAAGCTTGCGCACGAAAGAAGGTGTGCGCATTGCCTACTGGATCGGCTCGCCGCGCGAGTACCTTGTGACACAACAGATTTCGGGCTCGAACTCCCATCCACATGTGGATATGAATATCGCCCAATATCCGCAGAAGGGGCCACAGGCGCCTGCCAAAGGCACTGTCATTCTGTTGCACCCGGTAGGCGAGGACGGAGCCATGATGGCTTCCTGGGGGCTGTACTTCGGGCATGCCGGTTTCATGGCGGTCATGCCGGATCTGCGTAGCCACGGTGATTCGGAGAAGGCGCCGGTGGGATATGGCCCTCCCGAAGCCATCGACATTGCCGACCTGGTGCGCCAGTTGCGCGCGGCGGGGCGGTTGCCTGAGCCGCTTTACCTGTTCGGCATCTCCTATGGAGGCAGCGTCGCACTGCGTGCAGCCGATGAGATTCCCGACGTGCGGGCGGTGGTGGCGCTGGAGCCATTTGCAAATGTTTCCCAGGCGATCGAGCGCGCACCGCAAAGTGGCTTGTTCGGACATCCCCTGTTGGTCAAATGGGTCGTTACACCGCAACGCATGAAGTCGGCGACAGTCGAAGCGGGCAAAGAGCTAGGCATCGATCTGGAAAAACTGGATACCGGGGACGCGGTAGCACGGCTGACCACATGCGCGCTCATTGTGCGAGGAAGCGATGATGAGCTGACCGACGATGCGCAGGTGCGCGCCATGAGCGAGCGCTCACCCTGGGCCTCCTATGTCAGCGTTAGTGGCGAACGCCACATTACCTTGCCGCTCCGGGCTCAATATTTGTTCGATCCCTTGCTCGGGTGGATGACGCAATCATCGCCGGACATGCCGACGACATGCGCAAAAGCGCCTCATTTGCAGGTGGCGCCGTAGGCAAAGGAGTACACATACTCGACGAGATGTACCGAGATCTTTGTACGAGCGATTTCAGGGAACTCTAAAAACCCACGGTGAATCCGGCCGCTGCGCGGCCTGTCAATAGTCAACAGTAAACAGAGAAAGCAAAAAAGCGCCGAGCTAGGGAGGCTTGGCTTTTCCTGTTTACCCTTTACAGCGCCGAAGGCGCGACTTTACAGGCCGCGCAGCGGCCGACTTTACGGCTTGTCGAGGCTCCCTTCAGTCACGGCAAGGCGTCATGCAACCGTTGGTTCTAATATTTCCCGAGCAGAAGGGATTGCGCTCGGAATGTGCCTGCGCTTACGCGCCGTTGCCCTATCGTAAGGATGTCTACGTTCCTTTTGTCGCCTAGGATGCTTTGGTGTCGGCTGGATTGCCGATGCTTTTCAACTCATCAGCAAGGGAATGTCATGTATAAAAAGCCTGCTTATCTGTGGCTATGCGGCACCATCGCTCTTTCATTTGCGTGGAGTGCGCAAGCGCATGCATCGGACAGTCAAGTGGACGACGGACTGATCAAGGTGGCGGATGTCCTCGACACCGATATCCGCCTTGGCGAGGGTACGGCGCGAGGCGCTGTCAACGTGGATTTTCCACAGGCCACGTTCCTGCGCGTCCATATGGCAGCCGAAGGCTTGCCGTGGGATAGCAAGATTGTGTTGACGGATCGCCAGGGCAATACGCAAGCGATTCCTGCCGCCGACGTCACTGCCGCTGGCAGCGAAGGCTATTACGCGATGTCGATGCATAGCGACCATCTGGACATGCTGGTTACCGATGCGAATGGCAAGGTGCTCGAAAGCGGTTACACCTTGCGCGTGGATAAGGTCGATGTGGGTTTTCGCCGGATCAATGAAATACCTTCATTGGGTGCGCTTGCCGTCATTGGTACAGATCAGCGCAAACCCGCCGTTTGCTATCAGAGCAGCGAGCCGTCGGCCTATCGCCGTGCCCAGGCGGTTGCTCGCACTTACATGAACGGTCGCATGGGTACGGCCTGGCGTGTGAGTTCAGAGAACCGGATGCTTACCAATCACCACGTTATGAGTAACGGCGCAAACGCCGGGGACTATGAGCTATGGTTTGGTTACGAGCACGAATCATGTAGCGATGGCGGCATACAGGCCGGCGTTAAAGTCCGTGGTGGTCGTGCCCTGGTGGGTGATCCGGGACTCGATTTCCAGCTCTTCACCATCAGTGATTCCGATTTCGAACGGATTCGCAGGTTTGGTCACCTGGGCCTGGACGTCGGCAATCTGGCTTCCGGTGAAGTCATCTACATTCCGCAGCATGGCCTTGGCCATCCTAAACAACTAGCCATCGTCACCGATGGCGGTGGACGCTGTAGCATCACCGGCACACCTGCAACCCTGGGGCAGTATCAGTGCGATACCAAAGGGGGAAGCTCCGGCTCGCCGGTGATCAAGGCCAATACGGGGCGTGCGGTCGTGTTGCACGCCGCCGCGACCAGCGGTCAAAACCAAGGTCATCGCATCAATGCGATCTGGCCGGAAATCCAGCCTTACTTTGCTCGTGGCGCGGTTCCGCAAACCAGCCCCTGATAGCAACCCACGCTCCGCCGGTCAGGGCATGACCGGCGGCACATAGCTCAACGTCTGGCCAAGCAGCCAGAGCAAGCCGAGTACTAGCGGTAGATGTACCAGTAACTGGATGAAGGTAAACCCGACCACGTCGCGTGCTTTTAGCCCCAGTACGCCAAGTAGCGGCAGCATCCAGAACGGGTTGATCAGATTGGGCAGCGCCTCGGCGGCATTGTAGACCTGCACTGCCCAGCCCAGATGTACATGCAGGTCGTTGGCAGCCTGCATGACGTATGGAGCCTCCACCAGCCATTTGCCGCCACCGGAGGGCACGAAGAAGCCGAGGATGGCCGAGTAGGCGCCCATGACCAGCGTGAATGTGTCGGTTGAGGCGATATGCACGAACAGATCGGATAGGCGGTGTGCCAGCGTTTCGCCGCCGCTTCCCGGTGCGTGGGTCAGCAGCTGTGCGATACCGCCATACAGTGGAAACTGGATAAGCACGCCCGCTGTGCTCGGCACCGCGCGTGACACGGCATTGAGAAAACTGCGTGGCCGCCAATGCAGCAGCACACCCAGCGTCAGAAACAGGAAGTTGTACGTATTGAGGTTGGCGATGGCCACGACCGCCGGCTTGCTTGCGAACTCGTAGGCCAGCCAACCCAATCCCAATAAGCCGATCAAGATCGAAAGCAGCGGGCTGTATTCAAGCCATTCGCCGGGGCGGCTACGCGGTGGCAGCGCCGGGGTGGGACTTTCGGTAACGCCAAAATCCTGTGCGGTGCGTGCATGCTCCCTGGATGGTGCAGTGAACCAGCAGATCAGCAGCGATACCCCGATCAGTGTCGCCGTCAATACGATCGACTGCCAAAGAAAAATGGTCTGGCTAAACGGCAGCACGCCGGTGATCTTCAACAACCCCGGTGGCATGCTGGCCGGATTGGCCTGCAATTGTGCCGCTGACGAAGAAAGGCCCATGGCCCATACCGCGCCGAGGCCCAGGTAGGCCGCCGCGCCGGCCGCGCGATAGTCCATGTGCAGTTCTTCCCGGCGTGCCAGGGCGCGTACCAGCAGCCCGCCGAATACCAGCGAAAAGCCCCAGGACAATAAAGACGCCAGCATGCTGATCAGGCCGACATAGCAGATCGCACCGCGTCCGCTGCGCGGGACGCGCGCCAGTACATCGATAAAACGCGCGACAATCGGTGCGGTCGCCACGACATAACCGCCGATCACCACGAAGGCCATTTGCATGGTGAACGGGATCAGGCTCCAGAAGCCATCGCCGAATGCACTGACGGTCGCTTGCGGTGTCGCGCCGAATGCCAGCACGGTAATGGCGACGATCAATACACCCAAGGCGGCGAAGATCCACGCGTCCGGAAACCAGCGCTCCGACCATGAGGCGCTGCGCAGGGCGGCGCGAGCCAGAAAACCTTCTCGATTCTTCATGACGCGTCCCGCGATGCCTGTTGAGCCAGGGATCAGATGTTGGCGATAGCTGGGCGCATTGAACAGGTAGACTTAGGTATTGTCAAAAAGCCGATGAAATACATGCCACTGGGTGCGATATCCAGGTTGCCCACGAAGCGCCGGCGGTTCCGTTTACGTTTGAAAGTGAGTTTTTCGAATGCCTGGTCCAAATTTCGGACTTATGCCGCCGTGGCGGTGACGCTGTTCACTCTGTAAGCAGCGGCGGCCAGCATCATCTGCGGGCCGCGGCACGTTGACGGAACAGCGTGATCAGCCCCACGCCGACCAGGATGACCGCCATGCCGAGCAGGTCCAACGCATGCACTCGCTCGTCTGCCAGCAGGGCGCCGAAGATCACCGCGACCGGCGGATTGACGTAGGCGTAGCTGCTGGCAATGGCAGGGCGTGCATGCTTCAGTACATACAGGTAAGCGCTGAAGGCGATGATCGAGCCGAAGACCACCAGGTAAGCCAAGGCGAGCGTGGCGTGCAGACTCGGATGCGTCGGCAGTTTTTCGCCGCTGAGGCCGCCGACCAGGAGCAGGGCGACACTGGCGCATAGCATCTGCACCGTGGTGTTCATCGGCCCGGAAGGCATGTCCTGCTTGCGGCTCCAGGCTGAGCCGAAAGCCCAGCAGATAGCGGCGACAATCAATGTAAGCGCACCGAGCGGCGTTCCAGACAAGCTGCCACCCAGGTTGAGCACAATGACGCCGACAAAGCCGATCACCAGCCCGAACACTTCCATGCGCGATGGCCATTCGCCGTAGGCGCCGGCAAACAGGGCGATGAACAGCGGCACGCATGCGACCGCCACGGCGGCGATGCCTGAACTGACGTGTTGTTCGGCAAAGCACACCAGGCCGTTCCCGAAGCCGAGCAGGAGTACGCCGGTGATGCCCGCGTTGCGCCATTGCCGCAGCGATGGCATGGGTACGCCACGCACGCGCAACACGGCAAGCAACAACAAGCCGGCAATCAGGAAACGAAGGCCTGCCAGCAGGAAAGGCGGATAGCTTTCGAGCGCGAAACGAATGCCCAGGTAGGTCGAACCCCAGATCACGTACAACGCCAGCAGAGCCAGCGGAATCAACATGCGAGGCTCAGCCAAAGCGGACGAAGCGCTGCGGCTGGCCGTGGTGGAAGCCGAATCGGTCATAAGAAGTAAGCCCTGAGCGCCGGGGACGTAGCGCCCGCGTAGTTTATTCCGGTTCGAGCACTCTAGTTCGGGCGCGTGGCGGTCACTATCGCGGCGTTTGCAAGGCAGTCTTGAGAGCGCTTCAAGTCAGGATGCGATCAACCGACCTTGCGCTGCGACGCATCGCGGCGACGGCGTTCCCGCGCCAGCAAGTCGCGCTTGCGATCCACGCCCCAACGCCAGCCACCCAGGCTGCCGTCTTCGCGCACGATGCGATGACAGGGCACGATCAAGGCCAGTCGATTGTTGCCGCAGGCGTTGCCGATGGCGCGTGCACCGCGAGGCAGGCCAAGTTCGCGCGCCAGTTCACCGTAGCTCATGGTGCTGCCTTCAGGGATCCGCGTCAGGGCTTCCCAGACACGCCACTGAAAGGCCGTGGCGGCGACGTCGAGCGGCGGGAGAGCGGGTGCGGCCGCATCGCTCCACCCAAGCTCGCTGGCGATGCGCGCAATGACCGCATCGAGCCATTCCTCGCGGCCTTCGTCTACGCGTTCGCGCGTGGCCAGCGGAAACTCATTGGCCAGGCGTTGCTCCAGTTCGTGGTCGTCGCCACCCAGCGTGACCGAACAGATGCCACGCGTGGTCGTGGCAACCAATAGCCGCCCGAGCGGCGTCTGCGTCGTCGTGTAGCGGATATCGGCACCGGCACCGCCGGCCCGGTAGCTGGCTGGCGTCATGCCGAACAGGCGATCGCTATGTTCGTAGACGCGGCTGCCGGAGCCGAAGCCAGCATCGTAGACCGCATCGGTGACTTTGGCGCCGTCGCGCAGGGAGGCCTTGAGCTGATCGAAGCGGCGAGCCCGGTGGTATTCGGCCGGGCTGACGCCGTAGCGGCGTCGAAAGGCGCGCTGCAGGTAGGTCGGGCTCAGGCTGACCGCGCTAGCCAGCTCGGTCAGGCTGGGAGCCTCATCGGCATGCTCGACCAGCGCGCGCGCGCGCTCCAGGGCAGCATCGGTTTGGGCGTTGCGGGTATTCATGGCAGCATCCGTGAGCGAATGCCGCCAGACTAGTGATGGCCGCTAGCGGCGGCTATCCGGATATTGTCTTAGTGCGTGGCGTGGCGGCTGCGCTGCAGCACCACGAACTCGCCTTCGATCACTTCGGAAGACTGCGGGCGAGTGGCGGCCGGGGCGGCCTTGCTGCGACGGTTCCACTGGCGCAGGGCCAGCAGCACGGCACCACCAAACAACAGCACGGACGCGACGACCAGCCCGAATACCAGCAATACGCCGACCAGGGCGATACCCATAACCAGCGAAAGCGCGCGGGCCAACGGGTTGCGCGAACGGCGGGACGGGTTGAAGACCGAGTGCATGTGCTGGGAGAAGGCCGGCATGTTAAAAATCCGTATGGTAAAATCAACGACTTACGTGCGTAACGATGGGGCTTTAGTGCCCGAGAGGCAAGTGCCGATGGAAACAGTGACACCCGGGCAGGCGTTGTGCAGGCTCGACGATATTCCCGAGCGCGAAGCCATCGCGGTCGATGTGGCCATCGATGGCGAGCTGGACAGTGTCATCCTGACCCGCAACGGACAGGAGGTGCACGCCTATTTCAATATCTGCCCGCATGCGGGCCGGCGGCTGGACTGGGCGCCGGGCAAGTTTCTGATGAAAGACGGGGTGCTGATCTGTGCGGCGCATGGCGCCAGCTTTCAGGCCCGCGATGGCCTGTGCATCGGCGGACCTTGCCGTGGCGAGCATCTGCGCGCGCTGGCGGTCGAAGTGGTGAATGGAAATGTGCAATTGCGCTGAGTTCAGCGGAACATCAAATTGATCGCTACCAGCGTGATCACCAGCACCAGTCCGGTCAGCGGCAAGCCCACCCGCAGGAAATCCTTGCCACGATAGCCGCCGGGGCCTGCCACCATCATCAGCGCGGGATGTCCTGAGGTCAGCAGGAAGGTGTTCGACGAGGACACTGCAACGATCAAGGCGTACGCCGACGGATTGCCGCCGGTCGCCACCGCGACGCTGATGGCGATCGGCACCATCATGACGGTCGCGCCAACGTTGGACATGACCTGCGAAAACATCAGGGTCAGCAGGGCCAGGGACAGCTGCAAGACCCACGATGATGCGCTGCCCAGGTGCTGCAGTACTTCCTGCGCAATCCACGAGGCGGTGCCGGTGGCGTCCATCGACCAGCCCAGTGGAATCAGGCAGGCGGTAACGAAGATGGTTTTCCAGTTGATCGCCTTGTAGGCCTCGTCCATGTTCAAGACGCCGGTCAGCAGCATGCCGATCGCACCGGTCATCATGGCCACGGACAAGTCGAGGTTGGTGAACAGCGCCAGGCACTTGGCCAACACGAAGAAGCCCACGGCCTGCCAGATCTTGCCGGGGCGTTGCTCTTCTTTCGGGATATCCGTGACCACCACCAGGTCACGGTCTTCCGAGGCCAGGGCGAGATCGCGCCAGCTCGAATGCAACACCAGGCTGTCGCCGGCACGCAGGCTGACGCTGCGCAGGTCGTCGCGAAATACCTGATCGCCACGATTGACTGCCAGCACCGACACGCCATAGCGCTTGCGCAAGCGCAGGTCGCCGACGGTCTGCTTGATAAAGCGCGAGCTGGGCGGAATCACCGCCTCGGAAATACCTGCGCGGGTCGGATTGAACAACTCGCCCAACTGGCGCATGCGCGGGGAGAGACGGCAAAGCTGGTTGTTGGCGAATTGGTTGAGCTGCTCGCGCGGCCCCAGCACGCCGAGCACCGAGCCGACCCAGATCACATGATCGGCCGGCGGTGCCATGCGCGCCTCGGTGCCGCTCTTGATCGCCAGGATCAACGGGGCGCCGTACAACTGCTCGACCTCACCGATACTCATGCCGACCAACGGGCTCTCAGCAGTCACCGTCAGCTCGGCCGTTTCGCCGACGATGCCATAGGTATCAGCGAAGTAGCTTTCAGTGCGCCCCGGCGTGACCTTCAGGCGCTCATCTTCACGCTCGGGCAGCAGTTTCTTCGTAAAAAAATAGAAATACAGCACGCCCACTAGCGCCAGCACCAGGCCCACCGGCGTGACGCTGAAAAGGCCGAACTTCGGGATCGTGTGCGCGCCAGCGGGCAGGTTGGCGTTGGCGCTGGCGATCAGGTCGTTAAGCACGATCAGCGGCGAGTTGGCGATCAACGTGGTGTTGGTGGCGGTCAGGATGCAGAACGCCATGGGCAGCAGCAGGCGCGAGATCGGCACGCCGGTGCGTGCGGCAAGGCGGCTGGTCACGGGGATCATCAGGGCAGCCAGCGCCTGGCTGGGGATGACCGCGCTGAACAAGCTGGTGACAAGGTTGATCACCACGCCCAGTCGCGATTCCACGCCACGGGCCATGCGCATGACAAAGTTGGCGGTCAGGGCAAGCACGCCGGCGCGATCGAGCCCGGCGCCCATGATCATGATGGCGATAATGGCGATAACCGCGTTGCCGGCGAAGCCGTTGAACACACGGTCGGAGGGAATCAGGCCGGTAAGGCCGATCACCACCACCACCAGCAAGGCCACCATGTCGGCGCGGATCCATTCCAGCACCAGCATCAGCATGGTGAAGCCCACCAGCCCGAGTACCAGGATCATTTCGGGGGTGAGCGAAAGGCCCACTAGCGCAGGCCTCTGCGCGACGGCTTATCCAAGGTGATGTGGTTGTGCACTGGTGGCCCCACGCTTGATCGCTCTTCCCTGTTTGGCGCGAAGAGTATAAGCGCGCTTGCATGGCAGCTGGTGAACCTAACCCGACAGGGGTGTGTTCGATAGCCATTTTGCGCAAGTGCGAAAAGCTGAGGCTTCCTCGCTGGACTCCCTCTACCCTGGTTCCGCCGGGAGCGGGTTGGGTGAGAGGGCTTTTAAATCGCCAGCGGACAAACAACAAAGCCCGTTACAAACCCCTGACAGACATTCGATGCATCAGTGCTTGCGATAAAGCAGATCCCACACGCCGTGCCCCAGCTTCAATCCGCGACGCTCGAAATGCGTCTCGATGCGCCAGTCGGGCTTTTCGGAGTATTGGCCCGGGGCCAGGGCATTGCGCCAATCGGGCGCGGCCTCCATCACTTCGAGCATGTGCTCGGCATAAGCCTGCCAATCGGTGGCCAGGTGCAGCAAGCCATGGGTTGCCATGCGCGAAGCCAGCAGCGCGACGAACTCCGGCTGGATGATCCGGCGCTTGTTGTGGCGTTTCTTGTGCCACGGATCGGGAAACCAGATGCGAGCTTCGCTCAAGGTCCCCGGCGCGATCTCGTTCTCGAGTACTTCGACTGCATCGTGCTTGTACAGCCGCACATTGGCAGCATCGCGTGCGGCCAGTGCATTCATCAGTCGCCCCACGCCGGGGCCGTGTACTTCTACGCCGATAAAATTTCGCGCTTGATCGTGTTCGCTTGCCCAGGCCAGCGCTTCGCCGTTGCCGAAGCCGATCTCCATGACCAGCGGCGCCTCGCGTGCGAAGCGCGCCGCGAAGTTCTGCGGCTGGCCACGGTAGTCGATACCGTAGCGCGCCCAATGCTCATCGAACGCTCGCTGCTGTGCCGGAGTCATGCGGCCTTCGCGCAGGACAAAGCTGCGGATGCGGCGCATGTATTCGGGCGGATGAGATGTATCGCTCATGAGCATGTGCTTCTTTAGCCGATCGTCCCGTCGATCGGGCTCGACGCCGACGCAAAACGCTTGCGCGGAATACGGCCGGCCTTGAATGCGGCGCGGCCGGCTTCGATGGCCAGCTTCATCGCATGGGCCATCAATACCGGGTCTTTGGCGCCGGCGATGGCGGTGTTCATCAGTACGCCGTCACAGCCCAGTTCCATGGCGATGGCGGCATCCGAGGCGGTACCCACGCCGGCGTCGACAATGATCGGCACCTTGGCGTTTTCGATGATCTCGAGGAGGTTGTAGCGGTTCTGGATGCCGAGCCCCGATCCGATCGGTGCCGCGAGCGGCATCACGGCGACGCAGCCGATCTGTTCCAGGCGCTTGGCCAGGATCGGATCGTCGCTGGTATAGACCATGACATCAAAACCGTCGGCAACCAGTTCCTCGGCAGCCTTGAGCGTTTCGACCACATCCGGGAACAAGGTGCGCTGATCGCCCAGCACTTCGAGCTTCACGAGCTTGTGGCCGTCGAGCAGCTCGCGCGCCAGCTTGCAGGTGCGCACCGCGTCGGCCGCGTTGTAGCAACCGGCGGTATTGGGAAGCAGGGTGAATTCGCTCGGCGGCAATGCATCGAGCAGGTTGGGCTGGCTGGCATCCTGGCCGAGGTTCACCCGGCGGATCGCCACGGTGACGATTTCCGCGCCGGCGGCTTGCGAGGCCCGGCGGGTTTCGTCGAAATCCTTGTATTTGCCGGTGCCGGTGAGCAGGCGCGAGCCGTAGCTCTTGCCGGCAATGATCAACGGGTCAGCGGCATCGAAAGTCTTGGTATTCATCGGTTTTGGGCACATCCGGGCTATGAGCGGCCGGGACTGCCGGTCGCGATGAAAACGAAAGGAATCAGATTCAGCCGCCGCCGATGGCGTGGACAATCTCGACCTGATCGCCTTCGTCCAGCACGTAGCGAATATGCACGCTGCGCGGGACGATTTCGCGATTGACCTCGACCGCTACCCGGCGGTCGCCGTAACCGGCTTCCTGCAGCAATTGGGCGACAGTGATTCCTTGGGCACAGTCACGCGGACTGCCATTGAGCACGATTTGCATAGCCATCATTGTAGCCCCTTCAGGGAGCCTCTAAAAACCTAGGGTGAATCTGGCCGCTGCGCGGCCTGCCAATGGTCAACGGTAAACAGAGAGAGCCAAAAGCGTTGAGCTGTCGAGGCTCGGCTTTTCCTGTTTACCCTTTACAGCGCCGAAGGCGCGACTTTCCAGGCCGCGCAGCGGCCGACTTTACGGGTGAATCCGGCCGCTGCGCGGCCTGTCAACGGTCAATGGTCAATGGTCAATGGTCAATGGTCAATGGTAAACAGAGAGAGCCAAAAGCGTTGAGCTGTCGAGGCTCAGCTTTTCCTGTTTACCCTTTACAGCGCCAAAGGCGCGACTTTCCAGGCCGCGCAGCGGCCGACTTTACAGCTTTCAAGGTTCCCTTCAGTTGAGAGGGGCACGCCTTGGCGAGCAAGTGTTTGCCATAAAAAATGCCGCGCCCTTTCGGGGCGCGGCATGCTGAACGCATTACCCATCAATGATGGTCGTCGCTACTTCCGCGGTGCTCCGGCGCGCTGCGCGGTTCCGGGTGGCCTTGTGGGGCCGCATGCGGCTGCTCGCGCTGCGGTTGCTCGAAGCGTTGCTGTTGCTGGGGCGCCTGGAAGTTCCGCTGCTGCTGTTCGAGACGCTGCTGCGATGGCTCGAAGTTGCGCTGCTGCATCTGTTCCTGCCGGGGCTGTGCATCGAAATTCGGCCGTGGGCGATTGTCGTCACGTTCGAAGCGAGGCTGCTCCTGAGCGGGGCGCTGATTGGCGTTTTCCTGTGCGGCGCGGTTGAACTGCGGTGTGCTGGGCAGGGTGCGGGGTTCGGCAGCAGGATTCTGTGCTGCGGCACGGGCCCGCATTTCCTGGGCCCGATCTTCCTGGGCATTGGTGATAAAGCTTGCGCCCGGTCGCGGCATGTTGTTGTTCTGCGGTTCGCTGTGTTCGATGCGGTTTTGCCAGGCGGCCCGGCCATTGGCCTGCGTAGCGCCAGCATCCGGATGGGCGAAGCGGGATGAGGGGAGCTCGCCGTTGCGTACATCTGGTCGCGGGTTGGCCTGTGCATTCGGCGCGCGGGCGGGTTGGCCAAACGACTCGGTACGCGGTGCCGCCTGCGCGGCCGCCGCAGCGGGGCGCCCGGCGGCATTGCCGGGCTCATGGCCGCCAAGCAGGCGCACATTGTTGAATGCCGGCTGCGCTCTTGCCGGGCCGGCGGTATGAGCTAGCGGCCCTTGGCGCACCATGCTGGCGGTTGGCGCCGTGCGTGCCACGACCTGGCGACTGAACCCGCCCGACGGAAGCGGTCGGGCCTGTGCGGCGCGCGGTTGAGCAAAGCTTGCCGCTGTCGGACGCACGGATACACCGCGCGCCAGCACCGGCGCGTTGGCGAACTGATGCGCGTCACCGGCCAACAGGTTGTGCTGGACATTGCGTGCGCCGACGAAGTTCTGCGCCGACATGGAACTGAAGGCGCGCGGCGCATCGCGATTGACGAAGCGCTGGTTCGGGAACGGCTGGCCGCGATTGAAGTAATCGTAGTGATGGTTGATGCGGTCCATGATGGCCGCACGTTCCAGGCCGCGTTCGCGGATGTTGGTGAAGTTCACCCGCGTGTAGTAACCGCGGCTGGCGCGATACCACGGGTTGTAGACCTCGCCTGGTCCCAGCGGGAACCAGCCCACTGGGCCACCAACGCCGATACGGCCGCCGCCGACGAAGGCGACCAGCGCCGGTGCGTAGACCGGGCGCCTTACGACCGGGCCAGGCAACCAGCCCCAGCGGCCGCGCAGGCAGACCCAGCGACCGTAGTGATAAGGCGCAAAGCCCCATGGGAGGTCGTCCACCCAGGTCCATCCCCAGGGGCCTATATACGCCCAATGCCCATTGCGATACGGAGCCCAGCCCACGTCGACCTGGCTCGGGTACCAGACCTCGCCGTAGTCGGCGTCGCTTTGCCAGTCACCATACTGATCGAGGTCTTGAGAGCCCACGACTTCTTCGGACACGTACTGGCGCGTGGTTGTGGACTGCGCATAGCGCTGGTCGCGCTGGCTTGCCCAGTTGTCGAACTCGTCGCCACCGCCGATCGGGCTAACGGCGACATTGGTGAGGCCCGAGTCGTTGAATTCGTAACGGCTCCCGGAGTCGACACCACGTTGTGCGCCGTTCTGGCCAAAGACCACGGCGCTGCCGTCGAAATCGGTCACGCGGGTCGCCTTGCCGTCTCCGCTGATGTCGACGCGGTACGTGCCGGGTTGGTCGATCACCAGGGCGACGGTAGGCGTATCGATCTCGTAGCTTTCGCCCTCGCCAAGCTGGCGCACGGCAACGTTGAGCGTGCCCTGGGTCAGCTCGACCTGGGTCATCTGGTCATTGAGCGTGAGGAAACCAAAATCGGTGTTCTGGGCAATGCGCAACGCGCCGCCGTCGAGCTCCAGTTCGGCGCGTGCGCCCTGGCCGCTGGACAGCCGGTCGCCGGTGGTCAACGGCCGATTGACGCTGGCATCGCTCCAGTCTTTTTCGCCAGCCGGCAGCAAGCCCAGGTCGCCGGCCTGGTAAGACAGGCGGGCCACACGCGAGGGCGGGTCGCCCCCGGCGTCGGCGCCACTGGAATCCACATCGGCGGGGTCCGGCGGCGGTGCCGACTGCGCGTGCGCAGCCGCGCACAGCGAGAACAGCAAGGCCAGCAACAGCGGCTGCCAGCGCTTCGTGGTCATTCGTTGCACGTCAGGTAAAGCGGGAAACCCAAGCATTATGTTCTCCGTGCGGTTCGCCCGTAAGAAAACGCTTTGTGGTGCCAGGCGATGACGTGACAATTATGTACATGCCACAGGTCATGCAGCTGGCGTTCGGTATTGGGCGTAGGCATCGGTTCATTCTCGCCCCCCGTTCCCAAGTCCCGCCGGCCCGGTTACCATCGCCGAACCCAAGCGGGTGTAGCTCAATGGTAGAGCTGTAGCTTCCCAAGCTACTGACGAGGGTTCGATTCCCTTCACCCGCTCCATACCTGCGCTCAACAACCTTTCCCCGAACCTGCACCGATGACACCGGACGTAATCACACTCGGCTGGCGGGAGCGGCTTGCGTTGCCGGAGCTCGGCATCGCCTCCCTGAAAGTCAAGCTCGACACGGGCGCGCGCAGCAGTTCGCTGCATGTGGACGCGCTGGAAAGTTTCGAGCGAGACGGCGAGACCTGGCTGCGCTTTGTCGTGGGCACAGGCCCACGCCAGCGCATTGCCGTACCCTGCGAGGCGCGGGCGCTCGACCGCCGCCGCGTCAAGGATACGGGGGGCAAGCATACGGAGCGTTGGTTTATCCGCAGCGAAGTCATGCTGGCGGGGCAGCGCTTCAGCGTCGACATCAATCTGACCGATCGGCGCCATATGCTTTTCCCCATGCTCCTTGGACGTACTGCCTTGCTGGGTCGCTTCACTGTCGATCCGGCACTTTCCTATACCCAACCGCGGCCAGTGCTGGCGGTGGCGGAGGCTTCATGAAAATTGCCATCCTCTCCCGCAACGCGCGGCTTTATTCGACCCAGCGGCTGGTCGAGGTAGCGCGCGAGCGGGGTCATGTCGTGCGCGTGCTCGACCCCCTGCGTTGCTACGTGCGCATCGCGCCGGGCGATGTGGCGATTCGCTACAAGGGCAAGGCGCTGCGCGATATCGATGCGGTGATCCCGCGCATCGGTACATCCAGTACGTTCTACGGCACCGCCGTACTGCGCCAGCTGGAAATGATGGGCGTCTACACGCCCAACCCCTCGGATGCCGTGCTGCGCGCACGCGACAAGTTGCGCTGCCTGCAGATTCTTTCCGCGCAGGGCCTGGACATGCCCGTTACGGTGTTCGGCGACAACCCCGACGACACCGCCGACGTGTTGGCGATGCTGGGCGAGCCGCCGCATGTGATCAAGCTCAATGAAGGCAGCCAGGGCACCGGCGTGGTGTTGGCCGAAAAGCGCAGTGCGTCACAAAGCGTCATCGAGGCTTTCCGTGGCCTCTACGCCAATTTCCTGGTGCAGGAATTCATCGGCGAGGCCAAGGGATGCGACCTGCGTTGTTTCGTCGTTGGTCGCAAGGTGGTTGCCGCCATGCAGCGCGTCGCCAGCCCAGGCGAATTTCGCGCCAATCTGCATCGCGGCGGCACGGCTGTGGCGGCGGTGCTGACGGCGGAAGAAAAGCGCATCGCGGTCAAGGCCGCAGCGGCGCTTGGACTGGAAATCGCCGGTGTCGACCTGCTGCGCTCGAACCGTGGTGCCCTGATCCTGGAGGTCAATGCCTCGCCGGGTCTTGAGGGCATCGAGGCGGCCACCGGCGTGAATGTGTCGCAGCACATCATTCAGCTTCTGGAACAACACGCCCAGACCAAACGCCCCGTCGCCAAGGCAGTTAACAGCTCGGTTAGTGCCAATTAACTGCCCTGTAACCAGCGGGGGCCTATAAAGAACCCACTGTTTATTTGCTCGGCACTTCCAACCGTGTTGGTCCGGTGACAGCAGATGACGGTATCGGGGCAGTAGCTTGGGCCCAGGTGAGTCGGCTCTCATGTCGACGCATCTGGGCCTTTTCTTTTGGCCGGCCGGCCGGTTGCCGCGTCGTCGCCGTCCTGGGCTATATGAACGTCGCAAACCCCCGGTTCTCCATTCCCCGTTCCCCATCCGCCAATTTGTTAAGCTTGCTGCCATCGGCCAGGACTTGCCCGGCTGCGTAGCGGAGTGACGCATGCGCGTACTGATCATCGAAGACAATAGCGATATCGCGACCAACATCGGGGACTACCTCGAAGATCGCGGCCATACGGTGGATTTCGCCGGCGATGGCGTGACTGGCCTGCATCTTGCGGTGGTGCATGATTTTGACGTGATTGTGCTCGACCTTACCCTGCCGGGCATGGATGGCCTGGACGTAGCCCGTAAGCTGCGCCACGAAGCGCACAAGCAGACTCCGGTGCTGATGCTCACGGCGCGCGACGCGCTGGAGCAGAAGTTGACCGGTTTCGAATCCGGCGCCGACGACTACATGACCAAGCCCTTTGCGCTGCAGGAATTGTCCGCGCGCCTGGAAGTGCTGGCGCGTCGTGGAAAGGGCCCGCAAAGCCGCGTGCTCAAAGTCGGAGACCTTACCTACAACCTCGATACCCTCACCGTGACGCGCGAGGGCAAGTCGATCCAGCTCAATCCCATCGGCCTGAAATTGCTGCAAGCATTGATGGAAGCCAGCCCTTCGGTGGTCACGCGCCAGGACCTGGAACAGCGCGTCTGGGGCGAAGAGCTTCCCGACAGCGATTCGTTGCGCGTGCATATCCATGGCTTGCGCGCCGCAATCGACAAGCCGTTCGACAAGCCGCTGATCCACACGCGGCACGGCATCGGCTATCGGATGGTCGAGCCGGATGCAGTCCAGGCGTAAGCTTCGTTTTCGACTTGTAGTTTCGTTCGCGCTGTTCGGCTTCGGCCTCAGCGCGTTGTTCGCATTCGCGGCGTTGAACATTCGTGCGCGCGTGGAAGACCAGCTGGTCAACACCAGCCTGCTTGAAGATGCGAAGTGGGCGAACCAGCACGCGCGTGAACATCCCGACGAGCCGCAAGGTTCTCGCTTGATGATCGGCATGATCAAGAGCGACCGCACGCTCTATAAAGCGCCCCTGGCCTGGCAAAACCTGGGCACGGGCGTTCACGATATCTACGAACCCGATCCGGACACCGGACAGAACAAGCATTACAAGCTGGCGGTGTATCGCGAGGGCGGCGTCATCAGCTTTCTTCGTTACGACGTGTCGCACGAAGAACTGGGCAAGCAACAACTGCTCATCAGCGTGATCGGTGCGGTGTTTTTGTTTGGCCTGCTTTCGCTGGCGCTGGGTCTTTGGCTTTCGCGCAAGGTACTCAAGCCGGTCACCGAACTCGCGCGCCGCCTGCGCGACTTCCGCAAGAACGGCAAAGCCGAGCCGCTAGCGCCGCATTTTGCCGATGACGAAGTGGGCGAGTTGGCGCTTGCGCTGGACGAGTACGCCAATCGCCTTACCGCGATGGTCGAGCGCGACCGCGAGTTCAACTCCGACGTTAGCCACGAATTGCGTACGCCGTTGGCCGTCATCGCCAGCACCACCGAATTGCTGCAAGGTTCACCCGACCTGACCGACAAGTTGCGCGAGCGCCTGAAGCGCATCGAGCGCGCATCGCGTCAGGCGACCGAGCTGATCGAGGCCTTGTTGCTGCTTTCCCGTGCCGAGCGCCGCGGGCCGACACGCGGCGAAACCACGGAAGTGGCCAAGGTGGCTTCGGACGTGATCGAAAGCCAGCGTCCGCAGATGCGCGACAAGCCGTTGACCATCGAGCTGATCGAAGGAAGCACGGTCAGCGTAAACGCACCGGCATCCGTGCTATCGGTCGCGCTGACCAACCTGATCGGCAACGCCATCAAGTACACACTGGAAGGTTCGGTGCGCGTGGAAGTGGGCGACAACAGGATCGAAGTGATCGACACCGGCCCGGGCATCAAGCCGGAAGACGCGGAGCGTCTGTTCCAGCGCGGCGTACGTGGCGAAGGCGCCGGTGGCAGCGGCGCGGGCCTCGGCCTGGCCATCGTGCGTCGTCTGTGCGAACTGTATGGCTGGGATGTTTCGATGCGCCCGCGCAGCGATGCGAATGGTGCGGTGGCGAGCATCGTGTTTCGATAGATCTGCACATGGCGACGTAAAGACCCGCCAAAGCCTCAGTTTCCCTCGTCATCCCGGCCTTCGCCGGGATGACGAGGGAAAGGGTTATCGCAAACCCGTCGACGCCTTCAGTTCAAAGCGGCTCCAGCCAGCCCCACTGATCGCTGGTCTTGCCAGTGAACAAGCCAAAGAACAGCTCCTGCAAGCGACGTGTTACCCGGCCGGCCTTGCCGCTGCCGATCTGCTTGCCGTCGACCGCGCGAATCGGGGTGATTTCCGCTGCCGTGCCGCACATCAACAACTCGTCGCACAGGTAGAGGTATTCGCGCGGGATATCGCGCTCGACGACTTCAATGCCGTCTTCGCGAGCGAGCGTCTTCAAGGTGTCGCGCGTAATGCCGGTGAGGATCGAGGCGCTTGCCGGTGTGGTGTGCAGGACGCCGTCGAACACCAGGAACAGATTTTCGCCCGCGCCTTCGCTCAACAGGCCGTTGGATGCCAGCGCAATGCCTTCACCGAAGCCCAGGCGGCGCGCTTCGCGAGCGATCAATTGCCCCGAAAGGTAATTGCCGCCGGCCTTGGCGCCTGCCGGGATGGTATTCGGCGCAAAGCGCTGCCAGCTCGATACGCAGGCGTCGATGCCGGTCTCCAGCGCCTCCGGTCCGAGATATGGGCCCATCGGCCAGGCAGCTACCGCCACGTCGATCGGGGTTTCGGCGGAAAGGCCGAAGCCGCCCAGGCCGCGATAGGCCACCGGACGCAGGTAGGCGGCATTCAGGCCGTTCTTGCGCACCACCTCGCGGCAAGCCGCAGCCAGCTCGTCCTGGGTGTAGGGCAGCGCCATGTCGTAGATCTTGGCCGACTGATACAGGCGCTTGAGGTGGTCGGTCAGGCGGAAGATCGCCGCGCCGTCAGGCGTCGCATAGCTGCGAATGCCTTCAAATACGGAGGAGCCGTAATGCAGCGCATGCGCCATTACGTGAGTGGTGGCTTCCTGCCACGGCTTGATCGAGCCGTTCTGCCAGATCCATTCCGGGTACTGCTGCGCCATGAGGGATTCTCCAAAAAAAGCGCGACATGATAACCGGTGCCGAAGCGGCAAATGTTTAGGAAGCGGTTAGGGCCTGAGCCAGAGGCAGCCGGATTGGCGGGTGATGGCAAAGCGGGTCTGGTGTGCGCTGCCGCTACCGTCGTTCGAGGCGGTCTTTATGACCAGTGCATCTTCCCGGGCCGGTGGCGTATCGCCGCCATCGGTATCGACAGGTGAGTCTTCGTCCCCACCAACGCCGATCAGGGGGCGTTTCATCAGCTGGCCAAGCTCCTGGATCTGTGTGGTCGCCGATTGCTTGCCGTAACCACCCCAAAGCATGAGCGCAGCCAGGCGGTTCGGGTCACGGGTGGCAAACGCCTCGATCACGCTCTGGCGCAATACGCCCATGGTTGCCGCACACAACACCGGGGGTGGTTCGTGCAAGCCACTGGCGCCGGGAACGTTGGTCGCGGGTGCCGGGACGCTAACGGCCGGAGCGGCGTTCAAGGCGGCGCAAGGCTGGTCGGTAAACACCGGATGGCCATCGCTGCCAATGCAATGATGGATGACGTCCTGCGCATGTAGCGGGACGCTGACAATCAGCAGCAACCATAGAAAGAGCGACTTGGGCATTCAGCCAGCATAGTCGCTCGATGCGTATCACATCGTGATGCGGCCCAAGGGGACGGCTAAAGGGTCAGGCGGTCCAGTACCGAAAGCGTCGCCTTGGCACGGTTGAGCGTGTAGAAATGCAGCCCCGGCACGCCGGCATCGATCAGCCGCTGGCATAGCTGCGCAACCACATCGGCGCCCAGCTCGCGGATCGACTCCGCATCGTCGCCATGCGCTTGCATGCGCTTGACGATCCAGCGTGGGATTTCCGCGCCGCAACCTTCGGAAAAGCGACGGAGCTGCGTGAAGTTGGAGATCGGCATGATGCCGGGCACGATCGGAACGTTGACGCCCAGGCGTCGCACATCGTCGACAAAGCGGAAATAGGCATCGACGTTGAAGAAGTACTGTGTGATGGCGCCATTGGCACCGGCGTCTATCTTGGCCTTGAAGTTGCGCAGATCGACCAGGGCGTCGTCGGCCTGGGGATGGGTTTCAGGGTATGCCGCCACTTCGATATGAAAGTGATCGCCGCTGTGCTCGCGAATAAAGCGCACCAACTCGGCGGCATAGCGAAAGTCACCCGGCGTGGCCATGCCCGAGGGCAGGTCTCCTCGCAGTGCCACGATGCGGCGGCAGCCTTGCTGCCGATAGGCGTCGAGTAATTGGGTGATCTCCGCCTTGCTGCCACCCATGCAGCTCAGATGGGGCGCAACCGAGAGCTCATGGCGTTCGCGCAGCTGGCGCACCGTTTCGCCGGTATAGCTCAGGGTTGACCCGCCAGCGCCGAAGGTCACGGAAACATACTCCGGGCTACGGGCCTTCAGCTTTTGCGCGGCCGCGTGCAGCTGATCGCGCTGTTCGTCGGTCTTGGGCGGGAAGAATTCGAAGCTGATCGCCGTCATGAGCGAGGGTCCTGGAGGCCGATGGCCTAGAGTACATATCTTTCCATTGAGATGAAAGGATGTTTACCTGTTTTCAATGTAGAAATGCCATCTGAGCATCCGGGGGAATAGCCTGCCTTGTGGGAGCGGCTTCAGCCGCGACGGCCGTGGCGTGGCCACGGGTCGCGGCCGAAGCCGGGTCTGCAAGCCGGGAGATTTTCTCGAGGCTGCCCTACGGGTTTATCGGAAACCGGCGACAGCTGCCGCGCGTTGATTGAGTACGCGAACGTTGTCGCTCTCATGGTTATTGCCCATGATGTAGCCGTTCCAGCGGTTGTTCGGACCGGACCACATATTTACGCGCGTACAGCCACGGCTGCAGTCATACGCCATGACGGTACGCAGACGCGCAGAAAGATTGTGGAAGCCATGCCCGTAGGGGTAGATGCTGTTGCGCCCGGCTGCGGGGTCATGGGCGGCGCCGTAGTTGTGTCCCAGTTCGTGGCCATAGCTGTAGTAACCGGTGGCGCAATTCTTGGTGACAACCGTAAATGCATCGCTTGCGCTGGAGTTGAGATAACCAACACCGCAAGCATCGCCGCCAGCGGTGATCAGCGTTACCAGGTCGGCGCGTTGTTCGTTCCGGCGCGTGTGAATCCAGTCGATGACGCCATCGTTGGCCCCGGCCAGGCGCAACAGGTCGGTGCGCAAGTTGCCGGATTCACGGTATTCGGAGGCATACACGTTGCCGGCCATTTCCACGCGATGCAGTACGCCACTGCGCGCATAGCCTGCATTGGTTTCGGCAACCGCCAAGTACGCCAGGCCGACAGGATCAGCGAGTGCCTTGATGGCATTGTCGCTGAACACGATCATGACACGAGCATTGATTTCATCGGCCACTATGTCTGGCTGGCCGATCGGGTCAGCCCATGGCGAGGCGGTGTTGTCCGCTTCCATGGGCGTCAGCTCTGCCGGCATATCGGCTTCGGACACGGCGATGATGGCATGGCCGCCGGAGGCCAGGGGACGCACGGCGTAGAGCTGGCCATTCGCATGGATGGAGCCGGTGATTCGCCCCTGTCGGTTGATCAAGGTGACCTCGTTGGCTGCGTCGTTCCATTCGCCAGATGCATCAAAAACGATGTCGCTGAACGCCGTGTCGTTCCATTGGCCATGCCATACAACGCTACCGTCAGGCAACGTCTGCGCATGCGTCTTTCGGACTTCACTGCGTATTCCTGGCATGAGCGACAAGGCGATGTCCGTCGTTCCTTCTTGCAGCGCGGACGCATTGGCTGCGACCCGGTTGATCATCCGGAATGCCGGCACGTCATGGATCGCACGTACTGTCTCGTCATGTGACGAGTTGAATGCCGCCAACGGCATCGGTTTGAATAGTTCGGGTACCGTCACGCTCTTGGCCTGGGAAAATGGGCTGAGCGCAAATAGAAGCGTCGCGCCTGCGACGGGTAGATTCCACTGCATGATTGACTTCCTTGTAATCGATGGCGGTGTGTGACCGCCACGCCATGATGCGCGCACGATTTGTAAATGGAGGAAGGGCTCTGCGGAGCAATGCAGTGCGTGACGGTCCCGCGCAAATGCAGTTGAAGGCGGACAACCTGTCGTCAGGGAATGATGGAAAGCTCCCGATGCTTTGAAAAATGGATGACCTTTTTTGAGTTCGGCCAAAGCCCTTTGATGCGCGTGTCGGCTTTGCGTAAGAGTTCCTAAGTTGCTGCAAAAAAAGCGGCCCGAAGGCCGCTTTTTTTTATCTAGCCACGATCAATAACGATAGTGATCCGGCTTGTACGGGCCTTCCACCGGCACGCCGATGTAGGCGGCCTGTTCCGGGGTGAGCTTGGTCAGCTTCACGCCGATCTGCTCCAGGTGCAGGCGGGCGACTTCTTCGTCCAGCTTCTTGGGCAGGCGGTAGACAGTCTTTTCGTAGACGTCCTTGTTCTTCCACAGGTCGATCTGCGCCAGCGTCTGGTTGGAGAAGCTGTTGGACATCACGAAGCTGGGATGGCCATGGGCGCAGCCGAGGTTCACCAGACGTCCTTCGGCCAGCATGTAGATGCTGTTGCCGGTCTTGCCGAAGGTGTAGCGATCGACCTGCGGCTTGATCGTTTCGCGGCTGACATCCTTGGCGCCGTTCAGGCGATCCATCTGGATCTCGTTGTCGAAGTGACCGATGTTGCACACCAGGGCGTTGTTCTTCATCGCCGCCATGTGCTCAAGCGTGATGATGTCCTTGTTGCCGGTGGTGGTGACATAGATGTCGCCGGTGCCCAGCGTGTCTTCGATCGTGGTGACCTGGAAACCTTCCATGGCTGCCTGCAGGGCGTTGATCGGGTCGATCTCGGTCACGATCACGCGTGCACCGAAGCCCTTGAGTGAATGCGCGCAGCCCTTGCCGACGTCACCGTAACCGCAGACCACGGCCACTTTGCCGGCGACCATCAGGTCGGTAGCGCGCTTGATGCCATCGGCCAGCGATTCGCGGCAGCCGTACAGGTTGTCGAACTTGCTCTTGGTGACCGAATCGTTGACGTTGATCGCCGGCACCAGCAGCTTGCCCGCTTCCATCATCTGGTAGAGGCGATGCACGCCGGTGGTGGTCTCCTCGGAGACGCCCTTCCATTCGGAAGCGATCTTCTTGAACCAGCCCGGGCGCTCGGCATGTACACGCTTGAGCAGGTCCTTGATCACCTGCTCTTCGTGGTTGCCGCTGGGAGTGTTGACCCAGTTGTCGCCGTCTTCGAGCTCGACACCCTTGTGGATCAGCAAGGTGGCATCGCCACCGTCGTCGACGATCAGCTGCGGACCGAGCTGGCCCGGGTGGGTCAGCATGTCCAGGGTGCAATCCCAATACTCTTCCAGCGACTCGCCCTTCCACGCGAATACCGGCAGTTCACCGGCTGCGAGGGCGGCAGCGACATCGTCCTGGGTCGAGAAGATGTTGCAGGAGGCCCAGCGTACCGAGGCGCCCAGCGCGCGCAGGGTCTCGGCCAGCACGGCCGTTTCCTTGGTGACGTGCAGCGAGCCGGACAGGCGCACGCCCTTGAGCGGCTGCTCCTTGGCGTAGCGGGCACGGATCTGCATCAGGCCGGGCATTTCCTCTTCGGCCATGCGAATGCGGCGGCGGCCGAGGGCGGCGAGGGAGATATCGCGGACTTTGAAGTCCTGGGTGTTGCTGTCTTTCGTAACGGCGTTCATCGATGGCTCCGATGTTGGGCCGGGCGCCGTTGTGGAACATGCCGCGTCGAGCCTGGCCGTGGGATCACGGTCGCAGCGCCCCTCGACGGGCTTACGGAAGCTCCGATTATAACCCGGCGCAGACATTCATTGGCGTAAAAAATTTGTGCCATGCAGCACGCGATGCGCTAGGCTCAGTGATTCCAGTCAGGAGGATTCGATGCAAGAGCGCGAGCACGATTTCCTGCCCCATGACGGCCCTTTGCGTGAAGACGTGAGCCGGCTGGGGGCGATGGTCGGCAGGATGCTGGCCGAGCAGAAAGGCGAGGACTTTTATCAGCGGGTGGAGTCGGTGCGTACAGCCGCCATCCGGCGCCGCCGCGAGGGCCGCAGTGTCGATGCGCTGGCCGATTCGCTGGCCGGGCTCGATGCGCCGGACGCGGAGGCCCTGGCCCGTGCTTTTGCCAGCTATTTTCAAGCGGTCAATATCGCCGAGCGGGTGCATCGTATCCGCCGCCGTCGCGACTACCAGCGTGAAGGCGACAAACCCCAGCCCGAATCCTTGCTCGATGCACTGACCCGCTTGAAAGAGCAGGGCGTGGCCGCGCAGGAACTACTCGACTGGCTGCAGCGCCTGCAGGTCGAGCCGGTGTTTACCGCGCATCCCACGGAGGCCGTACGACGGTCCCTGTTGGAGAAAGAACAATCGATCGTGCGCGCGCTGGTCGACAACTTCGATCCGACCCGTACGCCACAGGAACGCAAGGAAGACGACGATCGCATCTTCATGGCGTTGAACTCCGGCTGGCAGACCGCCGAGGCGTCACCGTTGCGTCCCACGGTGCAGGACGAACATCACCACGTCGGCTTCTACCTGGCCAACCCGATCTACCGGATCGTGCCGGCGTTGTACGAGTCCATGGCCGAGGCCATGCAGGCGGTGTACGACATAGCCGTGCCGCTGCCGCGATTCCTGAGTTTCGCCACCTGGGTGGGTGGCGACATGGACGGCAACCCGAACGTGGGTGCAGATACCATTGCCGCGAGCCTTTCGACACAGCGCGCGCATGTGCTCGAGCACTACATTGCCGATATTGCCGGCCTCGCTCGCCTGCTCAGCCAGACCGAGGGGCGCGTCGGTGTCGACGATGGGCTCGCCAGCAAGCTCGAAGACTATCGGCAACGGTTTCCCGAGGCGGCTGCGAAGGTGCGTCCGCGTCACGCAGATATGCCGTATCGCAGCTTGCTCACGGTGATCGAGGCGCGCCTGCAGGCGACGCATGACGATCAACACAAGGAAGGCTATGCCAATGCAGGGGAGTTGCTCGAGGACCTGCAACTGATTCGCACGAGCCTGATCGATCACCATGGTCTGTATGCCGGTGCTTATGCTGTGCAGCGCCTGATCTGGCGCGTGCGCAGTTTCGGCTTCCACTTGGCGCGGCTGGACGTCCGGCAGGATTCCCAGGTACACGACGAGGCCTTGTCCGCCTTGCTGGGCGATAAGGACTGGCTGGAACGTGACATCGCTGCGCGCGTGGAGAAGCTGCGCGCCTACGCCAGCGGCGAACAGTCATTCGGCGACAGCGATGACGAGCACGCCCGGTCGCTGCAAGCCGTGTTCAGGACCTTGCACGATGCGCGCGAGCGCTACGGCACCGATGCGGTCGGTCTCTACATCATCAGCATGGCGCGGTCGGCGGCCGACGTGCTCGCCGTGTTGGCGCTTGCGCGTTACGGCGGCCTGACAGTGAGCGAAGGCGTGCCGCTGGATATCGCGCCCTTGTTCGAAACGGTCGACGATCTGAAAAACGCGCCGGAGACCTTGCAGGCCCTGATGGACGATCCGCTTTATCGCAAGCATCTCAAGGCACGCGGCAATCGCCAATGGGTGATGCTGGGCTATTCCGACAGCGGCAAGGACGGCGGCACGCTGGCTTCGCGCTGGGGCCTGCAGCGCGCGCAGGTCGAACTGCTTGAAGTGGCCAACAAGGCACAGGTGCGGTTGTCGTTCTTTCATGGTCGCGGCGGCTCGGCCAGCCGCGGCGGCGCGCGCATTGCGCCGGCATTGATGTCCTCGCCGCGTGGTTCGGTCGCCGGTGTCTTGCGCGTGACCGAGCAGGGCGAGGTGATCCATCGCAAATACGGTATCCGCGCCTTGGCGTTGCGCAACTTGGAACAGACCGTGGGCGCGGTGCTGCGTGCCAGCCTGCGTCCGCGCGAAACCGAAGCGCGTGAGGAAATCTGGCGCGAACGCATGAACCGGCTGGCGGCAGCCAGTCGTGTGACGTATCGCGAGCTGGTCGATCGCAAGGACTTTATCGACTACTTCCGCGCAGCAACGCCGATCGACGTGATCGAGCGCATGACCCTGGGTTCGCGCCCGTCGCGGCGCCGCGAAATGCGCGGCGTGCAGGACTTGCGCGCTATTCCGTGGGTGTTCGCGTGGACGCAGTGCCGTTCGATCATCACCGGTTGGTATGGCCTGGGTTCGGCACTGGAGAAAATCGCAGAGGCAGACGGCGAGGAAGCTTTGGTCGAAATGGCCCGCGAGTGGCCGTTTTTCGCCAACATGCTCGATGACGTCGAAATGGTGCTGGCCAAATGCGACCTGCCGATCGCCGAGGCGTTCTCGCGCCTGTCGGGGCCTTTGCACGAGTCGTATTTCGCGTCGATTCGCGGCGAGTTCGAGCGCACGCAGCGGTGGTTGCTCAAGCTCAAGGGTACGGATGAATTGCTGGGTGGCGAGTCGCGTCTGGCCGTATCGATCCGCCTGCGCAATCCCTATGTCGATCCGATGAGTTTGCTGCAGGTGGATCTGTTGCACCGCTGGCGCGACGGTGGCGAGAGCGATGATGGTTTGCTCAAGGCCTTGGTGGCCTGCGTGAATGGCGTTTCGCAGGGGCTGCAGAATACTGGTTGAGGATCAAAGGCCCGCTCGCACAGCCCTCTTCCCCGGCAGAGCCAGATCAAGTTACGCAAGTGCAAGACATTGAGATCACCTCGGTCGGCTCCCTCTCCCTGGCTTTGCCGGGGAGAGGGCTCGGGTGAGAGGGGCTCTTAGGCGTTCAGCTGTCCAGCTCCGACCACCGCGCATACGCTGCATCCAGCTCAGCCTGCACCGCTGACAGCGCATCATTCGCGCGCACGATCGCCGCATTGTCCTGCTGATAAAAGCCAGGGTCGTTCATCGCCGCTGTCTTGGCAGCAATATCCGCTTCTAGCTGTTCGATACGCACGGGCAGCTGTTCCAGCTCACGCGCGTCCTTATAGCTGAGCTTGCGCTTGGCCTTGGCCGGCTCCGCAGCCGCAGCCGGTGCGGCGGCTGCCACTTTTTCTGCCTGAACGCGACGCGCGTCGGGCCGCTGTCGTATCCAATCGGTATAGCCACCGATGTACTCGCCCACCTGGCCCTCGCCTTCGAGCACCAGCGTGCTGGAAACAACGTTGTCGAGGAACGCACGGTCATGGGATACCAGCAGCAAGGTGCCCTGATACTCGGTCAGCAGTTCTTCGAGCAGCTCGAGCGTTTCGACGTCCAGATCGTTGGTCGGTTCGTCCATGACCAGCAGGTTGGACGGCTGCGCAAAAAGCTTGGCCAGCAGGAGGCGATTGCGCTCGCCGCCGGACAACCGTGTGATCGGTGCGCGTGCCCGCTCGGGCGAGAACAGGAAATCCTGCAGATAGCCGATGATGTGCTTGCGCTGGCCGTTGAGCTCGATGTATTCGCGGCCTTCAGCCACGTTGTCCAGCGCGTTCAGGCTGTCGTTGAGCTGGGAGCGGTGCTGGTCGAAGTAAGCGATCTGCAGGCTGGTACCCAGGGTAACCTCGCCGCGCTCCGGCTTGAGCTCGCCAAGCAGGATCTTAAGCAGCGTACTCTTGCCGGCCCCGTTCGGGCCGACGATGCCGACGCGGTCGCCGCGCATGATGGTGGTGCTCAAGTCGTCGATCAGCACCCGGCCGCCGTACGACTGGCGCACGTGCTCCAGCTCGATCACCTTCTTGCCCGATGCTTGTGCATTGGCCAGTGTGATCTTGGCGTTGCCGCTCAGCTCGCGTCGCTGGCTGCGTTCGTTACGCAGCGCCTTGAGCGCGCGTACGCGACCTTCGTTACGCGTGCGACGCGCCTTGATACCCTGGCGAATCCACACTTCTTCTTGCGCGAGCTTCTTGTCGAATAGCGCATTGGCCTGCGATTCGGCGTGCAGCCGTTCTTCGCGGCGACGCAGATAGTTGTCGTAGTCGCCTGGCCAGCTGGTCAGCTGGCCGCGGTCGATCTCGATGATGCGAGTGGCCAGGGCGCGCAGGAAGCTGCGGTCATGGGTCACGAAAATGATGCTGCCGTCGAACTGCTTGAGGAAAGTTTCCAGCCAGCCGATGGCTTCGATGTCCAGATGATTGGTCGGCTCGTCCAGCAGCAGCACGTCGGGCTTGCGCACCAGTGCCTGCGCCAGCAGCACCCGGCGCTTCATGCCGCCGGACAGCGCTGCAAAGTCGGTATCGCCCGGTAGTTCCAGCCTGGTCAGCACGTCAGTGACCCGACGATCCAGGTCCCAGCCGTGGCGGGCCTCGATCTCGGTCTGCACGTCGCCAAGCGCGTCCATGTCGCCTTCGTGCAGCAGGTGGTGGTAGCGGGCGAGCAGATGGCCCAGGTCGCCCAGCCCTTCGGCGACTACGTCGAACACGCTGCCGGATGTGCCCTGGGGCACCTCCTGTGCCATGCGTGCGACGACGATGCCGCTCTGCACGCGCACTTCACCATCGTCGGCGCGCAATTCGCCGGCGATCAGCTTCATCAGGGTGGATTTGCCTTCGCCGTTGCGACCGACGATGCACACGCGCTCGTTCGCCTCGATCGAAAGATCGACATGCTCGAGCAGGAGGGGGCCGCCGATACTGAAGTCGACGCGCTGAAGTTGGATCAGGGACATCCGCCCATTGTAGCTGCGAATGGGCGCGGGAATCCGGGATCGGCTAAGTGTTTGAAACCACTCGGCCGACAGCGAGGGGACCGCCGTGCATACGTATTCATTTCAGTGACCGCTTTCACGCCCCCGCTGATGCGCCGCATGATGCCTTTTTTACCCCGTAGCGGTATGCAGTACTGTCGAACGCGGCATCGGTTTCCCCTCGTGATGCCGTGGCTTGCCGCGCGGACGCCAGGTCGGCCTCCGCGTTTTCCCCAAAGAATGTCAAGGAGTCCTCGATGAACAATAAGACACTGCGCTATACCGTTCTTGCCGCCGCCATGGCCGTCGCCGGAAGCTTCACCGCGACCCCCGCCCATGCCAGCAAGGACAAGCCGGTGATCGGTTTCTCGATCGACGACCTGCGTGTCGAACGTTGGACGCGCGATCGCGACTACTTCGTCAAGGCTGCCGAAGGCCTGGGCGCCAAGGTCTACGTGCAGTCGGCCGACGCGAATGAAGAGCGTCAGGTGGCGCAGATCGAAAACCTGATCTCGCGAGGCGTGGACGTACTGGTGATCGTGCCGTTCAATTCCAAGGTGCTCGGCAATGTGGTTTCCGAGGCCAAGAAAGCCGGTATCAAAGTGGTGTCGTACGACCGCCTGATCCTCAACGCCGATATCGACGCGTACATTTCCTTCGACAACGAAAAAGTCGGCGAGATGCAGGCGCAGGGCGTGGTCAACGCGGCGCCGAAGGGCAACTACTTCCTGCTTGGCGGTGCAGCTACCGACAACAACGCCAAGATTCTGCGCGATGGCCAGATGAAGGTGCTCAAGCCGTTGGTCGACAAGGGCGATATCAAGATCGTCGGCCAGCAGTGGACACCACAATGGGAGCCGGCACAGGCGCTGCGCATCGTCGAAGATGCTTTGACCGCCAACAAGAACAATATTCAGGGCATCGTAGCCTCCAATGACGGTACAGCCGGCGGCGCAATCCAGGCGCTGACCCCCCAGAAACTCGCAGGCAAGGTGGCCGTTTCTGGACAGGATGCGGATCTTGCTGGCGTCAAGCGCGTCATCGACGGCACGCAGGCGATGACGGTCTACAAGCCGATCAATGCCATTGCCTCGGGTGCCGCCGCGCTGGCGGTGGACCTGGTCAAGGGCAATGCGCCCAAGTTCAATGCCAAGATCAACAACGGCACGAAGGATGTGCAGGCCGAACTGCTGACGCCGACGTTGTTGACCAAGCAGAATGCTGACATGGTCATCAAGGATGGTTTCTACACGCACGTGCAGGTTTACGGCAAATAAGCGCGTTTCGCCGGGTTGCCTCGATTTTCATCGCTATCCCGGCGTTGGCCGGGATAGCGGGTAGAGGTGTTTTCCAGCGTTCCCGACATCCCCGCTAAAACAGCACAAAGGCATGAGCTTGTGAGCGACTATCTGTTCGAGATGCACCACATCGTCAAGGAGTTTTCCGGTGTGCGCGCACTCAATGGGATCGATCTGGCTGTGCGGCCCGGCGAGTGCGTCGGGCTGTGCGGTGAGAACGGTGCCGGTAAGTCCACCTTGATGAAAGTGTTGTCGGGTGTCTATCCGTACGGCACCTGGCAGGGCGAGATTCTGTGGGAAGGCAAGCCGCTCAAAGCGTATTCGGTACGCGACAGCGAGAAGGCCGGCATCGTCATCATCCACCAGGAGCTGATGCTGGTGCCGAAGATGTCGGTCGCCGAGAACATCTTCCTGGGCAATGAAATCAAGAAGCCCGGCGGGCGCATGGACTACGACGCCATGTACCGTCAGGCCGAGGCGCTGCTGGCACGATTGAAGCTCAAGGACGTCAACGTGGCCGCGCCGGTGATGAATTACGGCGGCGGCTATCAGCAGTTGTTCGAAATCGCCAAGGCACTGGCCAAGAACGCGCGCCTGCTGATTCTCGATGAGCCATCCTCGTCGCTGACTTCCAGCGAGACGGATGTCCTGCTTTCGATCATCGAAGACCTGAAGCGTGAGGGCGTCGCCTGCGTCTACATCTCGCACAAGCTCGATGAGGTGGCACGCGTATGCGACACCGTCACGGTGATTCGCGATGGCCAGCATATCGGCACGCGTCCCATGGCCGAGCTCAGCGTCGACAAGATCATCGCGATGATGGTTGGGCGCGAGATCACCGACCTGTATCCGCGCGTGGATCACCCGATCGGCGAGGTGATTTTCGAGGCGCGTCACGTGACCTGCTGGGATACCACCAACCCCAATCGCAAGCGCGTCGATGATGTGAGCTTTCAATTGCGCCGCGGGGAGATCCTCGGGATCGCCGGCCTGGTGGGCGCAGGACGTACTGAATTGGTGTCGGCTATTTTTGGCGCCTATCCCGGTCGTTCCGAGGCGGAGCTGTTGATGGATGGTAAGCCGATCAAGGTGAAGTCGCCCGAGCAGGCGATTCGTGCCGGCTTGTCGTTGGTGCCGGAGGACCGCAAGCGGCAAGGCATCGTTCCGTTGCTGGGTGTTGGCGACAACATCACTTTGGCGACGCTCGAGCATTATTCGCATGCTGGTCGCATTGACCGCAATGCCGAGTTGGCGACGGTTGAGCGCGAGATCACAAGGTTGCGCGTCAAGACCGCGAGTCCCGCGCTGGCCATTGTCGGCCTTTCCGGTGGCAACCAGCAAAAAGCGGTATTGACCAAGATGCTGCTGCCCGAGCCTCGCGTGCTGATCCTCGACGAGCCGACGCGTGGTGTCGATGTCGGCTCCAAGCACGATATCTACAAGCTGATGTTCGAGCTGGCCGCCAAGGGCGTGTCGATCATCATGGTGTCGTCGGAATTGTCCGAAGTGCTCGGTGTCAGCGACCGCGTGCTGGTCATCGGGGAGGGGCGCCTGCGCGGCGATTTCGTCAATCAGGGGCTGACGCAGGAACAGGTACTCGCCGCCGCCATCGATGCCAAGCCGCAGTCCAGCGCGGCCTGATTACCCTATATTCGGGAACGTATTATGCAAGCACAGCAGGTTCAGCAGTTTTTCGTCCGCTACAAGATCGCCGCGTTGTTGCTGGCCGTTGCGTTGATATGGATATTCTTTCACCTGGGTACGGATGGCGCATTTGTCACTCCGCGCAATATCGCCAATCTATTGCGCCAGATGTCGATCACCGGCCTGCTGGCTTGCGGCATGGTATTCATCATCATCGCCGGTGAAATCGATCTGTCGGTCGGCTCGTTGCTCGGTTTGCTTGGTGGCGTCGTCGCCATCTTTACCGTGAACATGCAATGGAGCACGGCGATGGCGATCTGTGTGACCCTGCTGGTGGGTCTGGGTATCGGCATGTTCAATGGCTTCTGGGTTACCAGGATGCGCGTGCCGTCGTTTATCGTCGGCCTGGGCGGCATGCTGGCTTTTCGGGGCATCCTGCTTGGTGTCACGCACAGCGCTACGATCGCGCCGGTACCGGACGGCCTGGTCTATCTCGGCCAGGGCCTGGTGCCGATCGGCCTGTCGCTCATTCTCGGCGGGGTCATTTTCCTCACCTTGCTCGGTATCACGGTGCGCCGTCGCATGCGGCGTGCCAAGCTCGATCTCAAGCAGGCGCCGCTATGGATGGACGTGGCCAAGCTGGTCGTAATCGGCGTGGTGATCGCCGGCTTCCTGCGCATGCTCAACGATGCTGGCGGCGTCCCGGTGCCGGTGATGATCCTGCTGGCGGCGCTGGCGATTTTTTCCTATATCGCCAGCCAGACCGTGTTCGGCCGACATATCTATGCGGTGGGCGGCAACATGGAGGCCACACGCCTGTCGGGCGTGAACGTGAGCCGCGTGAAGCTGGTGGTGTTCGCGTTGATGGGCCTGATGGCCGCCTTCGCCGGCATCATCAATACGGCCCGATTGGCTGCCGGCTCACCTTCGGCTGGCACGAACGGCGAGCTCGACGCGATCGCCGCCTGCTTCATCGGCGGCACCTCGATGCGCGGTGGCTCGGGTACGGTGCACGGCGCGTTGATCGGCGCCCTGGTAATGGCCAGCCTCGACAACGGCATGTCGCTGATGGACGTCGATACCTTCTGGCAGATGATCGTGAAGGGCAGCATTTTGGTGCTGGCGGTGTGGGTTGACGTGTTGTCCGGATCGAATCGAGGGTGATGTTGCTCGTTCCAGGCCGCTCAATGCGGCTTGGATGCCGATCGCAGTGGGATGTCCTTGAGGAACCATGCCAGTGCGAAGCCAATGACCGCCACGCATGCGGCGATAAAAAACACTCCGTGCAGCGATTGATCGAACGCGCTCAGGAATTTGGCATGCAGCTCTGGTGAAAGCTGCTTGATCATTTCGGGCCGCAGTGCGCGCGGCGGTGCGTTCGATGGCAGCTTGGGCATGAAATCGGCCATGCGATCGTTGAGTCGCAGGGTGAAGATGGCGCCAAAGGTGGCGACACCGACGGAACCGCCGATCGAGCGGAACAGCGTCACGCCGGATGTAGCTACGCCAAGGTGCTTGAAGTCGACGCTGTTCTGCGCGGCGAGAATGAGCACCTGCATCACCATGCCCAGGCCCGCGCCCAGGATCCCCGCATACAGGTAGAGCATCGCGATGGGCGTGTCTTCCTGCAGTGTGCCAAGCAGTCCCAGGCCGATCGAGGCGATGGCCATCCCGGCAATGGGAAACATGCGATAGCGACCGATCTTGCTGATGATGCGACCACTGACGATCGAGGTGACCAGTACGCCACCCATGAGCGGAATCAGCTGCGTGCCCGCGCCAGTCGGCGAGGCGCCTTTCACGATTTGCAGGTACAGCGGCAGATAGGTGACCGAGCCGAAGAGCGATGCGCCGACCAGCAGACCGATGACCGTACAGAGCAGGAAGGTGCGTTGCTTGAACAGTTCCAGTGGAATGATCGGCTCCTTGGCCTTGCGCTCTTCCATCACGAAGCCCACCAGCGATACCAGGCCAAATACCAGCGTCGCCCAAAGCTGCCCCGAGGACCACGGCAGGATCGTGCCGCCCTGGGTGGTGAACAGAATGATCGAGGTAAGGGCGAGTGCGAGGAACAGGGCGCCGAAATAGTCGATCTCGTGTTTGACATGCCTGGTATGCGGATGAAACACGGCCGCGATCACCAGCAAGGCAAGAACGCCAAGCGGCAGGTTGATATAGAAAATCCAGTGCCAGCTCAGGTGCTCGACGATAAAGCCTCCCAGCAAGGGGCCGATCACCGTGGCCAGGCCATACACGCCACCAAGCAGGCCCTGGTAGCGGCCGCGATCGGCAGGCGGGATCACATCGCCGATCGCCGCCATGGTCACGACCAGCAGGCCGCCGCCGCCCAGGCCCTGCAGCGCGCGGGTAAGTATCAGCTGATCCATCGTCTGAGCCAGCCCGCACAGCACCGAACCGAGCAGGAAGATCACGATGGCCGTCTGCAGCACGATCTTCCGGCCGAACAGATCGCCGAACTTGCCGTAGAGCGGCACCACGATGGTGGAAGAGAGCAGGTAAGCCGTGACGACCCACGACAGCGACTCGAAGCCGCCCAGGTCGCCCACGATGGTCGGCAGGGCGGTGGAGACAATGGTCTGGTCCAACGCTGCCAGCAGCAGCACCAGCATCAGCGCGCCGAACAACAGATGGATGGGAGGATGTGCTGGTGCAGCTGCCACGGCCGGTACGGGTTCGGGCGGCAAGGCGGCGTCTTGCGGTAGCGGCTGGGAGGACATCGCGGGGGCTTCAAATTAATTAATATGTTTATTAATATCTCAGGAGTCGGGCCGCTCGTCAATCTGCCGGGCTTGGCCCCTTAGAATGGGCTGACCTACGGAGCCCCTGTGTCGACGACTGAAACCAGCAAACCCGTCCGCCGCCCTGGACGACCCGCCGGCGCCGCGGCCAGCAAGGACCAGCGCGAACGCCTGCTCGATATCGCATTGGAGCTGTTCGCACGCCACGGCGTGGCGGACACTACGTTGAGCGCGATCGCGCGCAAGGCCGGCATGACGCCGGCCATGGCGCACTATTACTTCAAGACGCGTGAGCAGTTGTTCGATCTTTTGATCGACGAGCGCATCATGCCAGCGCGCGCGAACATCGAGGAGGTGTTCCAGGCCCATCCCGGCGACCCGATAAAGGCGCTGAGCCTGATTGCCGAGCGGCTGGTGGTTACCAACGCGCGTCTGCCCTGGTTCGGTGCGCTTTGGATCCGCGAGATGATCAGCGACAACGACATCTTCAAGCAGCACATGCGCAAGCGCTTCGGCATCGAGCGTCAGGCGGCGATGTTCGAAACCGTCAGGCGCTGGCAGAAAGAGGGCAAGCTCAATCCGGATATCGAGCCGGCGCTATTGTTCGTGTCGCTGCTTGGTCTGACCACACTACCCATGGCAGCGATCCGGCGTTGGAAGGGCGATGCGTTCGCGGCGCATATCGACGCACAGGTCATTGCACGGCATGCGGTGGCGATGCTTACGCATGGGATCAGCCCCTGGAATGCGGCATAGCATTCAAATGCACGGCCCTCGTGTGAAGCCACGGTCGCGATTTCAGGGAACCTCGAACAGTCTCAGTTTTTTCGATCGTCATCCCGGCGCAGGCCGGGATCCAGTGGCTTTGCGGTTGATTGTCGCGAGAATAATCAAAGGCTGCTTCACCGCGAAAACCGCAAACCGGAGCCACTGGATTCCGGCCTGCGCCGGAATGACGAGTAGGGGAGGTTTTTTTTAGGAGCTCCCTTCAGTCGCGTCCGTTCCGCCACAGCCTCGCCGTGCACACGGTTATCGAGGCGCGCCGTGGAGCAGTGCAATGCGATGCTCTTCTAACGGAGTCATCTAAAGATCTCGAAGGCGCGCCGAGTTTTGCAGGAGCGATTTCAGGGAACCTCGAACAACCTCAGCCTTTCTATCGTCATCCCGGCGTAGGCCGGGATCCAGTGGCTTTGCGGTGGGTTGTCGCGAGAGTAATCAGAGGCTTACTTCACCGCGAAAACCGCAAGCTGGAGTCACTGGATTCCGGCCTGCGCCGGAATGACGAGGAGGGGAGGTTTTTTTTAGGGCTCCCTTCAGTCGCGACCGTCCCGCCACAGCCTCGCCGGGCGCACGGTTATCGAGGCATGCCATGGAACAGTGCGATGCGATGCTGCTCTAACGGAGCCATCTAAAGATTTCGAAGGCGCGCCGAGTTTTTGTAGGAGCGATTTCAGGGAGCCTCGAGCAACCTCAGTTTTTCGATCGTCATCCCGGCGTAGGCCGGGATCCAGTGGCTTTGCGGTGGGTTGTCGCGAGAGTAAACAGAGGCTTACTTCACCGCGAAGACCGCAAGCCGGAGTCACTGGATTCCGGCCTGCGCCGGAATGACGAGTAGGGGAGGTCTTCTTTTAAAAGGCTCCGCTCAGTTGCGACATCCTGGCGCAGTCTCGTCGTACACACAGTTACCAATGTGCGCCATGGAACAGTGCAATGCGATGTTCCTCTACCGAAGTCATTGCCCGAAGCCAGCCTGCCTGTGCGAGCACCGCGGTGCACGGCCCCAGGCTTACGATTTTTACAGGCCGCCGCGTTGCCTCATGTTCAAGCTTCGCCATCACCTGTTCCAGCAGCGCACCGGTAACCGGCGTGTAGAGATAGAACACCGTGCCGTCGCCAAAGTCGGCTTCGCGCAAGTCACGGCAGGCGAAGGTAGCGCGATCGAGTGCGAGTGCCGCCGCTGTGTCCTTGGCGCTCTGGACATACGCGGGCTCGCGCTCGATGCCGATGCTGCGTGCGGGCGTGCATATCGCGACGAGCAGCGAAACATGCCCCAGGCCCGCGCCCAGGTCGATCAGCAGGTCGTCCTTATGCAGCGGACACAACTCCAGCAGATCGAAAATCCGCCGTGCTGGTGTCGGCTGGTAGAACACCATGTCTTGTTCGAGCGCGGCGATCTCACCTTGCGGTTCGGGCAGCTGCAGCACGCCGCTGATCAATGCGTCGCGGTAGTCGTAAGCCGGCGAGGTATCGCTGGATGATTGAAGCCATGGTCGCAGCGCATCATGTCCTTCGCCGCGAAGAATGGCCTTGCGAATCGATTGGTAGAGCGCCTCATTGCGGGCTTCGATATCCGCTATGGCTCGCTGCACCGTAATGTCGCCGGGGCGATCGAGCAGTTCTTCCTCCAGCCGGTCCAGCTGTGCGATGCGCTCGCGAAGTTCGTGGTGTGGTTCATGTCGCATGGATGGAAGTATGCGCACAAAAAAGGCCGCTAGCGCGGCCTTTTCTGCAAGCGAACCAAACAGGCTTACTTCAACTTGGCATCGGCGCGCAGCGCCTCGGCCTTGTCGGTCTTTTCCCAGGAGAACGCGCTGTAGGTCTTGCCGTCCGGACCCTTCACTTCGTAAGGGGTGCGGCCGAAGTGGCCATAGCTGGCGGTCTGCTGATACATCGGGTGGATCAGGTCGAGCATCTTGATGATGCCGTAGGGGCGCAGATCGAAGTGCTTGCGGATCAGCTTTTCGATCTTCTCGTCCGAGATCTTGCCGGTACCGAACGTGGTCACCGAGATCGAAGTCGGCTCGGCCACGCCGATGGCGTAGGAGACCTGCACTTCGCAACGGTCGGCGATGCCGGCGGCGACAATGTTCTTGGCCACGTAGCGGGCAGCATAAGCGGCCGAACGATCCACCTTGGACGGATCCTTGCCCGAGAACGCGCCACCACCGTGACGGGCCCAGCCGCCGTAGGTGTCGACGATGATCTTGCGGCCGGTCAGGCCGCAGTCGCCCACCGGGCCGCCGATCACGAACTTGCCGGTCGGGTTGATATGGAACTTGGTGCCCTTGTGCAGCAGCTTGGCCGGCAGCACGGGCTTGAGGATGTGCTCGCGCACAGCCTCGACCAGGTCTTTCTGCTTGACGTTCGGGTCATGCTGGGTCGACAGCACCACCGCGTCGATGGCCACGGCTTCGCCGTTTTCATAGCGCAGGGTGACCTGGCTCTTGGCGTCCGGGCGCAGCCACGGCAGCGGCGAGTTCTTTTTCTTGCGGACCTTGGCCTGCTGTTCGACCAGGCGGTGCGAGTAGTAGATCGCCGCCGGCATGTAGTCCTTGGTCTCGTTCGTGGCATAGCCGAACATCAGGCCCTGGTCGCCAGCGCCCTGTTCTTCGGGCTTCTTGCGATCCACGCCCTGGTTGATGTCCGGCGACTGCTTGCCGATCAGGTTCAGCACGCCGCAGGTCTCGCCGTCGAAGCCGACTTCGGACGAGTCGTAGCCGATGTCCACGATGACCTTGCGGGTCAGCGCTTCCAGGTCGATCCAGGCGCTGGTGGTGACTTCGCCGGCGACGATGGCGACGCCCGTCTTCACCATGGTTTCGCAAGCCACGCGGGCGCGCG
>Ga0207695_10000744_pt1 | contig 62707 bp, 52 predicted proteins | sample KBSC54metaG_FD_184354 | JGI IMG/M metagenome (GOLD analysis project Ga0207695, IMG submission 184354) | Corn rhizosphere microbial communities from Kellogg Biological Station, Michigan, USA - KBS C5-4 metaG (SPAdes) (version 2) | ecosystem: Host-associated > Plants > Roots > Rhizosphere > Soil...
TACGAAAGCGGCGTCGGCGTGCGATACGAGACCGGACGCTCGACAGACATTTTCGGCTCCGACGTTCATATCAACATCTTCAACGTCGATAAGATAAACAAGGAAGAAAGTCCGCGCGGCAAGCCTAAGATGAAGCGGCTTCAAGAAACCATCGGTGAGAGTTATTACCAATACCTCTCCAAGCTCGACGATCTCGTCTTGCTGATGGATGAGGCGCACCGCTACCGCGCCAGCGCGGGTGCGGCCGCCATCGACGGCCTTAAACCCATTCTCGGCCTCGAACTGACGGCGACCCCCAAGACCGTCGGCGCGAAGTCAGTTCCGTTCGAGAACGTCATTTACGGCTATACGCTCGGTCAAGCCATGGCGGACGGCTTCGTCAAGGAACCCGCGGTCGCCACCCGCAAGGACTTCGACCCGAAATCCGTCGGTGCCCCCGAGTTGGAGCGCATCAAGCTCGAAGACGCCGTCCACCACCACGACCACGTCGCCGTGGAACTCGATCGCTATCACCGCACGAACGGGGCGCCCAAAGTGCATCCGTTCATTCTCGTCGTCGCGGCGGATACGACGGAGGCCAAGCGCTTGCGCGACTTCATCGAATCGGAGGACTTCTTCAAAGGCCGTTTCAAGGGCAAGGTGGCGGAAGTGCACTCCGCTCTGCGCGGCGAAGAGAGCGAAGAAGCGACCGCGCGCCTGGTGGCGCTCGAAAAGGACGCGCGGACGGACATCGTCATCCACGTCAACAAGCTCAAGGAAGGGTGGGATGTAACGAATCTCTACACTATCGTTCCGCTCCGCGCGTCGGCCTCCGAAATCCTGACCGAGCAGACCCTGGGGCGTGGCCTGCGCCTGCCATTCGGCAAGCGCGTGTCCAAGGGCGGCAACGATGAATTCGCCGCCGTAGACCGGCTCACCGTCATCGCCCACGATCGTTTCGACGACATCATCGCCAAGGCCCGCGAACCCGGCTCTATCGTCATGAAGACGGTCGAAATCGGCGAGGGTGGCGATATCTCGGTGACTGGCACGACCCTAGTGATTGCGCCTTCCGTCGTCGAAATGATTGTGACGGGCACACAGCCGGAGATTCCGGGTTTCACCAAGGAGCGGCGTGACGCTTTCGTGTTCAAGTCACCCACGGAGGCGAGGGCCGCCGAAGTCACGCTCGAAGTCATCAAACGCTACGAGCGCAAGCTAGGAAGTGCCGAAGCGTTGCGTGGCGCGGAAGTACAGAAGCAGATAGCCGATGAGGTGCGCGAGCTGGTGAGACCCATTCAGGGCACGCTCGAAGGCATCATCGAAGGGCCGCGCATCGACGAAATCGTGCAGACCGTCGCCATCACGGTCGCCGACCGCACCATTTCCATTCCGCAAATCGTCGTTCTGCCCACGAAGCAGGTGACGTTCACCTTTGAGGATTTCGACCTCGATAATTTGTCATCCGTCAATATGAGGCCGATTGAGGACGGCATCATCATCGAAGACCTGCGCACCCAAGCGCGCGTCTATCTCGCCCGCGCCATCGACGATCCACGCGAAGGTCGCGCCGAAGACTATCTGTTGCGCTATCTCATTGAGCGCAACGAAATCGACTACGACGCCCATGCCGCGTTGCTCTACAAGCTCGCTGGGCAAGTCGTCGAGCGAGTGAGGTCCTACCTCACCACCGACGCCGAGGTCGAGAACGTCTTGCTCCGGCATGGACGCCACCTTGCAGACTTCGTTTTCGCGCAGATGATGAACCACTACCGCGAGTCGCCGCTCGGGGAGGACGACTATGAAGTCAACGTCACTCGGGGCTTCATGCTTCTACAAGCACAGCCGATGAACGTGCCCGCCGGACAGCGTGTCCGCGACTTCAAGCAGGCCGTCGCGCCGCTCTCCGAGACGCGCAAGCACGTCTTCGGCGGCTTCGCCAAGTGCTGCTATTCGCTCCAGAAGTTTGACACCGACCCTGAGCGCCGCCTTGCCGCGGTCATCGAAGCCGATCCGAGCGCGGAGAAGTGGATAAAGCCGGGGCGCAATCAGTTCCGCATCGACTACCGTTCCGGGGAAGCCTACGAGCCGGACTTCGTCGTCGAGACCAAGACTCGAATGCTCATCTGCGAAGTGAAGGCGCGGAACGAACTTGACGACACGACCGTGAAGGCCAAAGCCGCCGCCGCGACCAAGTGGTGCAAGACCGCCACGGAGCACGCGCCAGGCGACGGCACGAAGCCGTGGGTCTATGTCCTTATTCCCGACGACCAGATTCGCGGCAATTCTACGCTCGACGGATTGGTGGCGAAGTACGCCACTTCATAAGGGAGGCCCACGATGACGGGCGGACAGAACAGCGCAGACTTCCAGCGACTGATTGAACGACGCCGCAAGTTCATCGACGGCCTCGACGCCAATCGCGGCGAAATCAACCTCGATATCTTCGAGGACTTTTACCCCGACCGCGCGCACTTCGTTTACGAGCTTCTACAGAACGCTGAGGACGCTGGCGCAACGGAAGTCACCTTCTCGCTCATGTCTGACCGGCTCGTCTGCGAGCATGATGGGCGCGCGTTCACTCTTGAAGACGTGAAGTCGATTACCGGCCTCCACGACAGCACGAAGGCTCAAGCGCGGGACAAGATTGGCAAGTTCGGCGTCGGCTTCAAATCGGTATTCGTCTATACGGACGCTCCGTCGATCCGCTCCGGCGAGTTTTCCTTCCGCATTGTCCAGTTGATTCTTCCCGAACCAATTGCGGGCGATACGTCGCTTGGACACCGGACAAGGTTCGAATTACCGCTCGACAGTCCGAAGAAGCCAAGGGAGGACGCCTATGCTGAGATCGCGGCTGGCTTGGAAGAACTAGACGAGAAGACTCTCCTGTTCCTATCGAGCCTTCAATCGGTCAAATGGCGCATTGGCACAGAGACGACGGGCGCTGTGCGCCGTCGCAGGCACTCGGATTTTCACTTTGAAGTCCAAAAAGAGCTTGGTGGAAAAACCGCCGCAAGCTCTCACTTCCTAAAGTTCGACGAGGCCGTTAACGGCGTTGAGAAGCAGCGCGTCGCCGTCGCCTTTTCCCTGGACTTTCTCCCGGGAATTCCGCATTTCGAGGAAGGGAGGCCTCTTGCCGAACAGGTGAAGATTGTCTCCGCCGAGGCGGGCAGCGTCGCCGTTTTCTTCCCGGCGGTGAAGGAATCATCCGGTCTCAGATTTCATCTGCATGGCCCATTCGTCCCCGAACTCAGCCGGGCCAGCATCAAGGAAACAAAAGCCAACGTCCCATTGTTCGAGCAACTAGCTTCGCTCTGCGCAGAGTGCCTGCACCGAATCAAGGATCTAGGCCTTTTGACACCCGACTTTCTAGCGGTTCTGCCGAATCCGCAGGATCAATTGCCAACTCGGTACCATTGCATCCGCGACGCCATCATCGCTCGGATGAAGTCACACCCTTTGACTCCAACCCAGTCCCGATGTCACGCGGCGGCTGATCGCCTCATTCAAGCAAAGGCGTCTCTCAAGGAGCTGCTGTCTGAAGAAGACGTCAAATTCCTCGTAAAGCACGAGAAAGACCCGCCGTTATGGGTCGTAGGCGCAACACAGAGGAACAGCCGCATCGACAATTACCTGGTCGGCCTCGGAATTCAGGACTGGAACGTCGACAGGTTTTCCGAAGTGCTGCGGCGAGGAGCGAGTACTGAACCGCAGTGGTTTAGTACTCCGCCGCATAACGTTAGTCAGCCCGACGAGAAGTTTATGGCGTGGCTTGCAAACAAATCTCCCGAGTGGTTGCAGCAACTGTATGCGCTGTTGCAGGACGAGATCGACTCGTCGGGCATTGCACGTCAGCTCAAGAGCTTGAAAATCGTACGCCTTCAGAATGGCGCGTTCGTCATCGCCGCGCGTGCTTTTTTCGGAAATGACAACACTGACGACCATGCTCCGACGGTCGACGCGAAGGTCTATTCAACTGGCAAGAGCAAATCACAACAAGAGAAGGCGAAAAAATTTCTGTCTGAGCTAGGTGTACGGGAGCTGGGAGAGTCCGAGGAGATCGAGCTAATTTTGAAGGACCGCTATACGAAGGAAGCGGAAATTCCCGATGGCGCAACGTATTTGCGCGACCTGAGGCGATTTATCGCTCTCACGGAGAGTCAGCCAGAGAGGAAGTCACTGTTCTCGAGCTATTACATCTTCCAAGGCGAGGATGGCAATTGGTACACGCCGGCGCGCATCTACCTGGACAGACCGTTCAAAGAGACTGATCTCGTCGCCTATTACGGCATGCTGGGAAAGGATGCGGATCACGTGTCGCTGCACCAGCGGTATAAGGAAAGTAGCATTTCGACGACGAAGCTCGGCATATTCGCCGAAGCCGTTGGCGCGAGGACGCACTTAAAGATCGTGGAAGGGCGTTGCCGAGACAACCCCCAATGGGATCATTTGCGGTCAGTCGGCGGCGACAGATACACATCGCCAATTGACCAGGACTACTACGTTGCCGGGTTAGATGATCTGCTAAAGACACCTTCCCTGGAACTATCGCGCTTGATCTGGTGCACACTTATCTCGACTTCGTCCGATTCAGCATCCGATTATTTGCAAGCCTCCTATCGACGTAGCTATGCGGGCGGCACTCATCATGCACCTTCGCGCCTGGTCCACGACCTTCGCACGCTGAAGTGGGTTCCGCAGGACGTAGGCTCATTTGTGTGTCCAGCAGACGCATCCAGGGAGCTATTGCCCGAAGGCTTTCCGTTTGATCCCGGATACGCGTGGCTAAAGGCAATCCAATTCGGGGCAGCAGTGATGCGTGCCTCTGAGCAGGAACGCTACAAGGATGCCGCCGCCAAGAGCCTCGGCTTCTCGGATGCCCGCGCGGCGGAGCGCGCGCGGCGCTTTGCAGAGCTGCCTCTGTCGGAGCAGGAAAAGATTCTGGATGCTCTGGAAACGCGCGGGCGAGCGGCCATACCGGATCGCGAGCCCGCGAATCCTTGGCGGCACGCGGAGAACGTGCGCGCGGAGGCGTTGATTGCGCCGGACAAGGAAAGCGAGATTCGCAGCCGATCAGTATCCATCGGGATAGATAACGTCAAAGAAAAGGCAGACGAGTACCTGCGTCAACACTATCGAAATGCTGACGGCGAGATGACTTGCCAGATATGCAAAGGACCCCTGCCATTCAAACTTGATAACGGCAGCGAATACTTCGAAACGGTCGAATTCCTGCCCGAACTCCGAAAGCGTCACCACCAGAACTATTTGGCTCTCTGCCCGAACCATTCGGCGATGTACATGCATGCAAATGGCTCGAGAGAAGGTATGCGCGCGGCACTCGAGACGTTGACGACAAACGAACTCGCCGTCGTTCTTGCACAACAGGACACCACAATCTATTTCAGTAAGACCCACATCCTTGACTTGAAAGCTATCTCCGAAGCAGAGAGAGGTCTGCCATCAGAGGAACAGGAGTTGACAGTGGACGATGCGCCGCCCGTAGTCAGCAACACATGAGTAGGGATGAAATCACGCTGGCGAATTAGCGCGCATCAACCTGACGCGTTGATCTTGATGTCTTGACGCGATTTATTGACTCCCACCTTTCCACCGGGTTGAGCGGGTGCTTTGAACGGGAATCTGGGCGTGGCGGAGCCCGGCGCAAGGGCCACGCGTCACCGTGTCGTCGCTGCGCTCCAGCCCGCGCCAGGCCGCGTTGCACTGCGCGCTCCCTTGCGCCGCACTCCTTCATCCACGCCGAAGTTGATCCCCGCGCACCCGCGCAATCAACCCAACGGAGAAACATCATGGCTAAGAACACCAACAAGCCCGCAGCCGACAGCAAGCGCTTCAACGCCTACACGGTTCGCGAGTTCGAACGCAACGGCGCTGTCGATCACGACTGGATGCGCGTCGGTGTGGCGTTTCCGCACAAGGATGGAAAAGGCTTCGACGTGATGCTGCAAGCGGTTCCGGTCGACGGCAAGGTTGTCCTGCGCTTGCATGAGCCGAAGGAGAGTGCGACGCAGGAATAATCCGGCGGCACGCCGACAACCGGCGCCCCACGCGGCGCCGGTTTCTTTTTCTTGTGCGCAACCTCGGCATAGCTAAGCGATCCGTCGCCAGCTCATCGCTTCCCGAGCAGCGGGCTTCCGAGTGCCCGCATCATTGCGCCTTCTTGCTCACACCGGTATCGGTAAACGTCGCAACGCTTTGTAAGAAAACTCTCACAAAGAAAAACGTCAAGAGCGCCGCTTCGCTCTGCTTCCTCGGTCAAGGGCCGCTCGGCCCCGTGTCCTCGCCTTCGGCTGCGGGCCGCGCCAAGGCCTCGCTGTTCGCTTCGCTCACCTTCCTTGACCGCGCCTCACTGCGCGGCCTCCGGTCGCCATCGACCGCGATGGCACATCGCGGCCGCTACTGGCCGAGATACCACGAGGGCGCAACGCTCCATCACACCAACGGAGGAAAGTATGGCGAATGAAATGATAACGGCTGGTCCTTGGGCTGGCTTCGAAGTGATCCACAGCTACACGCGAGCGCAAGCGATCGCGGACGGCGTGCTCGTTGACGTAACTGCGAAAGCACGCACATGCGGGTTCACAGTGCCGGTAGCGATGACGGCAACCCTGTTCGCGGATTGCGAAGGTTGGGCCAAAGGATTGGACTGGGGCCGAGAAGAGCCGACTCCTGAGCAGTTCGTTCAATGGCTGCTGTGTTTCGCATGCGAAACGATCCGGGCCTCGCGAGGGATCAACGCGGACCGCTTGACCCTGCCGCTGGCACATTTCGCCGGTTGCCAGAAATCCGCTGTGATTCACATCGGCCCGGGCGACGACGCGGAGCCTGTGATCACGATGATGTACCCGGGCGAAGAATAGATCGGTTCCTCCGCTTCGAGGGGCCGCAAGGCCCCTCGCTTTTTGAAGCGACGATGAACGCGTGCGTTCGATGGCTCGGCTCAGGACACGATCATGTGATAAAACGCGCAATTCCAACAACAGGAGTGTTGAAGATGGACAAGCGTGTTGTCGCAATGATTGCCGCTGTCGGCGGTCTGTTCGCCGGCGTCGCGGGCGCTGGCGTTTTTATGCACGCGCGGGCGGCACCGGTGAACTCCGTGTGTCCCGTCTACGATGCGAAAGTTGATTCGAGCGTCGAGGCCGCCGTGAAACAGCTGCACGCGCACGATCACGACCAGTACGTTCCACATCCTGCTCGCTCGCCATTCGGGGATGCGTCGAAAGCGACAGCGACCGAACCCGCCAAGGCACCGACCCACTAATTCGACTTACATTCTCGCGTCGCGAGGATGTTTCTCATCCCGACGAACTGCCCACACGCGCAGCAATGAGATACGATGGGCGAATTCCCGAGCCTCGGTGACTCGCGATGCCTGCCTGCCCAGTTTGCGCCCTCGATCGAGCGGACATTCGGCCACCCGATATCGACTGTCCGCGCTGCGGTACTTTTCGCATTACACACGAGGCGGAGACAAATCTGCAGCGTGATGGCGCACCTTGGGTGCTGCGCGTTTCGTGTTGGATTCGCAACGCGCAACTGATCGATGGCAGGCAAGTGGCGCTGAGAGCCGCGGATATTGACTGGATCGAATCAACATGGCGTGAACGAACAGTCTTAGAAAAGCAGGATGCTTTGCTACTGGCTCTGGCGAAATTGTCGGCATTTCCTGGCGCGGCCGTGCCGATCGTTCGGGAATGCGATCATGTACTCGCATGGTGTGAACGCGAGGATGAGTTTGATTATCATCTGCAGACGTTGGTTGATCGAAACCTGGTAGTTTCTCCGACGATGGATCCAGAATGGATTCTGACCGCGTCCGGGTGGGACCGCGTCGCGGATCTCGGAGCGACAACGCAACTTTCCGCAGACTTGGTATTCGTCGCGATGGCCTTCGACGAGACGCTCGCCGATGCGTGGACCAACGGATTGTTGCCTGGTATCGGCAGCACAGGTTATCGACCGGCCCGAGTCGATACAGATCAACATGCGGACAAGATCGACGACCGAATCATGTCGATGATCCGTCAATGCCGCTTTGTTGTTGTCGACGTGACTACGCAGAACCGCGGCGCGTACTTCGAAGCCGGATTCGCAATTGGTTTGGGACGTCCCGTGATCTGGAGTGTTCGAGAGGATGATCTCAAGAACGTGCACTTCGATACGAGGCAGTTCAATCACGTCGTCTGGAGGGATGCGGCCGATCTTCGTCAGAAGATCGCCGATCGTGTGCTAGGTGTTTTTGGTCCGGGTCCGAATCCGCGATGACACGGGCAAGAAAAAAGAAGGCATTGCTCCAACGCGAGGTAGCTCGTTTGTTGCGTTAAGCGTTGGGCTCGCGTTTCGCATTGCGGATTTGCCCTTTTTCAGCCAGGTACAACCGCGATTGCGTCAGCCTCTACCAAGACATCTGGATGGAATAGCGAGGCCACACCGATCAGGGCGCTAGCCGTCGGATGCTCTCGACCGATCCATCGATTCCGAACGGATCGAATGGTTTCCAACAGAGCGGGTTTGTAGTCTCTGACATAGATTGTCAATCGCGCCATAGCCTCGAATCCTACTCCGGCCGACTCCAGTGTGGTCGCGATGTTTCGAAATACCTGGTCCAGCTGACTGGCATGATCAAAGCCACATATGCGACCAGACGAATCAAACGGCACGTGTCCCGAAAGATATAAAGGCCGACCGCTTTCAACGAGCACCCCTTGCGAAACTCCAGGGACAGTCGATCCCGGAGAGTTAATCGAACGAAGCATAAGAGATGTCCTTGTTGTGCAGAGATTCTCTACAAGCATTCGAGATCTTGTTGAAGCGAGGATTGCCGAAATACTGTGGCTCTCGGGATGAGAGTACTTCTCTCTCTCCGCTAGTTCTGCGTCGCTGTCACCGGCACGGCGAGAACCGGAAAGTTCGCATCGTTGCTGTCGATGCACACAAAGGCTTTCGCGATGCCGGCGCCAGGCACAGGGAAGTGAGTGCTGTCCGCAGTGACCGTGACGGCGCCGCCCGTCAGTCCAGGCAGCGACAGGTTCGATGGCGTGGTACTCAACCATGTCGCGCCGCACGAGACATTGGCTTCGATATGCAGAGCCATGCCGGGATAGGTGGCGCCAAAGGCCGGATCGGTGACGTCGGTCCAGCCAGTGCCGAAACTGAAACTGCCCTTCGGATTGATCGCGTCGGCGTTGTTGCCAAAAGTCGTGGCCGAATCGAACCAGGCCCAGCGCGAAGTGGCGTAGTTGAGTTCCGGATACACCACAACCCAATAGCGGCCTGGTGGCAGCGCAGTAGCTGGCGCACTCGCAGCTTGTAGGTCAATCGAGATTGTACCCCCTGCGACGCTGAGACCATTCGTGGCTCCAATCGTCGCGACGTAGTGGTAAAGATAGCTCGGCGCAACAGTTTCCGGATTGCCATTTGGCTTACCAGAATTGTCGGCATAGATGTCGAAGTGGACCTTCTTTCCAGCGTTACCAGCGAGCGGAGATCCGACATTGAAGCCGGGGAACGTCAGTTTGGTCAGGTTCGTCGATGCTGCCAGTGTCTGGAAATCTTCAGCCAAATAGGTACCTTCGACCGCATCAACGAAATAGTCGCTGTAGAAGCCAGCGTCGCCCTTGCTCGGTTGATCCAGAACTACGTAGCGGGCGAACATGGATGTACTGTCATTCGTTTCTGTGACAATCAATGGGGCGCCCCCAAAGTTGCTCACTGACAGATGGCTTCCGTGCGTAGTGGAGCCGCTAGGTATGCTGATGATCAACGGTGAGGGCGCCGTCACGATCGTTGGCTGCTGCAGACTAATTGCAATCGGCAGGTGCAGAAAGGGCATCTTAGGATCGCTCGGAGTCAGAACGAGCTCGCCGAAATGCGGTGAGCCATTGGCTGCATAGGATGACGCGTCGATCGAAATCGAAAGTGAACGCACGCCGTGTGCGGCGAGATCGAAACTCGACGGTGTCACCGTCCCATTCATGCCACTCAGCTCAGCCGACCAGGTAACCGAGCTCGCTTGCGTGCTGCGGAACCTTCGGGTGAAGGTGCAGCTTGGGGTGCTCGTCAACGTGCCGGTCTTCGTGACGCAATTGGAATCTTGCATGCTGGCAAGATTGAGCGACTTTGGATCGCCGCCGTGGCTCGGGTCGGCCTGCAGAAAATCCAGGCCCGTCTCATTGAGCACAAGCCCTGCGTTTGCTGCGACATCATCTCGTATGCTGCCTGATCCACGGTCATAGAAATCGCTTACTGTGGAATGATCAGGCTTGGTCAGGCCCGCTTCCTTCGCCGTCATCATCAGCGCAGACTTGACCTCCATCGGCGTCCAATCAGGGTGAAGACCCACAAGCAACGCGGCACTGCCTGCAATGTGCGGCGTAGCCATCGAGGTGCCGTTGTCGAATGCGACATTGTCTGCACCGAGAGCAGCGCTAAACGGAGTGGCGCTGTTGAAAGCCGCAAGAATTGTAGTACCAGGCGCTTGGACGTCCGGCTTGATGACGTCAAACGTCGCCGGACCGAGTAGGCTGAAACTAGCGAGCGAATCCGCTATGGCCGACAGGCGCGAGTTCGCCGGATAGCTTATGTTCGCCGTGACGTTGGTATTCGAGTTGACGAACGCGACAAGTGCGCTTCCCTGCACGCTGGTTGTCGTGAATATCGGAAGTGGCTGTGCTGCGGCGGTGTAGATGTAGTCGTTGCTCGAGTTGACGACCAAAACTGAAGTCGCTCCAGCCGCCAAGGCGTTTGCAGCCAGTGTGTTCGTTATGCACGGGCCATTGACGAAGTGCATGACCGCCATTTTCGCGGCGAATGTGCCATTTGGTAGTGCGGCGCAATCATTTGCGGCGTCAAAGTTCGGGCTGATCGCAATTCCGCTCGACATCGGAGCGCTCGGCTGCGTTGAAGCTGGCGCCGTAATAACTCCGACCGGGATGGGCGCGCCGACACCAGAAAACGTCAGGTAATAACCGAGTGGGCCGCCGCTATGATTGGCCGCGGCAACTGTTGTGACCCAAGGCTCGAGGTGATTGGCCGTCCCTGGGGTCGCGTCGGGAGCTGATGTGGTGGTGTTCCCCGCTGCGGCAGCAATGAATATCCCGGAATCGGCAGCGCTCAAGAATGCCAGTGAAGTCGGCTCATTCCAAGGGTCGGTGCCGCCGCTGATCGAGTAGTTCAGTGAATCGACGACGGAATCCTGTATCGCCTGATCCACGGCACTTGTCGTCGCCGACTCCAGACATCCGTTGAAGCCGCAGGAGTAGTAGACAATCAGATTCGCGTGCGGCGCAATGCCCGAAATCCGTGCGGTATAGGTCCCGATACTCGCGGTTCGTGTATTCCCGCCCGCGGTGCTGGCGGTGTGACTCCCGTGGCCTTGGTAGTCCTCAGTGGAAAATGGCGCAGACGAATCTACGAAATCGTAGGCGCCGATGACCTTGGCGTTACAACCCGCGAAGCTCACACCATAGATCGTTGACGGTTGCTCTGAAGATGATGGGTTGCACAGCCCCAGATAATTTCCGCTGCCAAGCGGGTTCAAGAAGACGTATCCGGAATCATCCGTACCTGCAAACGAATCACTGTTGCTGTTGTAGCCAGTATCGATATCTGCGATGACCACGCCTTCCCCGCGGTACTGTAGATTGACTTCGAAACCACTCGCGAACAGGGTGTCGACTCCGGCCTTCGCGCCCCACCAGACATTGGCCGCGCCTAGAAAGCCAGGACCGATGTCGGTCGTGAGCTGTTGGTATCGATCGCGCGTAACGGCTGCAACACCGTCGAGGGTGGTGACATTCTTCGCTTCATTCACAGTGAGCTTGACGACGATGGCATTCAACGCATGCTGCATCGCGCGCTCGACTTCAACATCGTGGCCAAGGTGAGAACGTATTGCCTCGGTATGCTGAGCCTGGGTCGACTTCAAATATGATACGTAAGCGGCCGCAGCCGCGCTGTGAGTGTCGAGCTTCGCGCGGCGTCCCGGGTCGGTAGTCCGCGGGATGCTCGCAAGACCGGGCATGTTCCCGTCATATAGCGCGAGCGGCAGTTCTTTGAAGCGCACGATGTACCGCGCCGGTTCACTGCGATCAATTGTTGCGACGCTCGGACCCTGAGCTTGTCCAGATTCATCGATAACTATGTGTGCTCGTGCCAGATCTACGAGTGTCAGAGTGGTTGCGCCGAGAATGCTGGCGATAGCGACCGCAATGGCGCGGGCCTTCATGTTGCGATACTTCATCACGTACCTCTGGGAAATAAACGACCACACAAAAATGGGAGGGCCGACGCGCATGACCCAGCAGCTATGGAGGCTGTTTCATTACGGGTTGATCAGGCCCGCCTGGATGGCACGAGTAATCGTCAGTGCTCTCGTGTGCGCTCCGAGCTTCCTTCCAGCGTTCATCAGGTGGAACTTGACTGTCGGTTCGCTGATGTTCAGAAGTTGGCCGATTTCCCACGACGACTTTCCTTTTGCAGCCCAAGAGAGGCAATCGCGCTCTCTATCCGTAAGGGAAACAGTCTCTAGCTTCTCAATGCGCGGCCGCTTCAGGAGAATTGCGGCGGCCACGCTCGCGAAGTAGGCGGCGAAGAGTTGGACACGAGGCTCGTTGTAGCGCTGCTCGACTTGAGTCAGCGCGCGCGCACGCGCGAACGAAACGAGGGCGATATCATAGTGTTGGCCTCCCCGATCAAATGCCGGAGCGGTAACACCGACTCGTCCGCCGGCTGCGCGACGCATTTCCAGGATCTCTCGTTCGGGTGCGCTTTTCGCTTTATCAGCGCGCATGAGCGAGGCCACGTCCCAGGATGTGGCTCGCCGGTTGCCGAGCGTTGTCTTGATCACTGGATCGAGCATCCGCAGTCTCTTCTCCAGATACGTACGGATAAATGAATCCGGGTAGTTGCTGAGGACTCGATCCGGGCCAGCGAGACTGTATTTCCATTTCGCAAACTCATTAACTTCGCAAAATCGCTTGGCAATTGACGCTAGCTCGTCAGCAGATCGGCTCTCTGCAATCCCGTATATCAGCCCCAGATCAAGCTCGACGCTCTCCCCTCGATACGTCGCCAAGACGGTCTCCCTTGAAGATCCATGGTTCTTCCCTGCTCAAGAACGTCTTGCCTCGCTCGCTTTGAACGCCAAGATTCGGCCCGGCTCTTAGTTGCAAGCACCATCGTTCCTGCCAATTGACCGGCATGAGTTCGCGTCTGGCGGCTACGAGTTACGCAGCTAGCGACATGGGCGTAGAGTCACTCGCTTCGCTTCATTCAAAGCCATCGGCGAAAATTAGGTCCTCCAGCTGATATAGGAAGGTTGCGCTTCCTACCAATTGATAGGGCGTGGTGCTGTCCAAGTTGCTTGGATATGTGAGGCTCGAACTCGCCTCCCAGCGACCGCCCACGTGAGTGATATCGCTAGACATGCGGAACCAGCAATCCGTGTAGTAGTAGTCGGCCAAGGCCAGGTTCGGCCAAGCTTCGAAGTCCCTTGTAGTGGACCAATCTCCAGTCGCGAACCTGCCTACCGTCAAGACGTCTCCCGCAGCGACGTCGACAGACGAAATGGGCACGTACCGTATGCGGTCGATCATCTCAGCGGATTCTCCGGCCGGCACGACCGCTTGGGCCAGGAGGTCGCCGGTCGCGTTCCATAACCCCACTGTCGTAGCGACAGTAATGCCTGGCAGGCCCACGCCGACATTCTTGGGATTGTTAGGATCGGGCATTTCATACGGCGAGTAGCCGGCATCGTAAATTCCGAGTGCCGTGATCCGCGCTGATACATTGAACCGGGCGTCCCAACCGTAGGTGGTCGGTGTGTTCACCCCATCGATCCATGCGCGAACGACGCACTCGTCAGGGACGATGCGCTCAAAATCGTTCGACCAAGCGGCCGTGTCGGCATAAGCGCCTTGCGTAAGGCAGACGATCAGTGCCGAGACAGCAGTAGCGTGGGACAAGCAATTGCGGGGTCTGAAATGCATGTTCGCTCCAGTCGGTCAGTTGTGGCGCTCTTTCGACCGAAGGTCTGCGAACCTCATCGTTGGAGTGCCGTTTTTTTATTTGATTGCCTCGCCACAGCCCGAGGGCGGACTTGGCTGGGTCACCGAAGCGTAATCAGACTGGAGGAATGTGCCCGTGCGAATGCCTCACGCCGCCCTGACGAACGCCTCACGGCGTGCGCGGAGGGGTAGCAATCGACGCAATTGAAGTGATGTTGCTCAGCGCAACGTTCGAAGCGATTCGGGGACTTTGCGCTCGCCTGCGCGCGCCATAGCGACCTTAAGAGCTGCTCTCCATGCATCGGTTTGCCGCATTGCGCGATAAAACTTCACCATAAACAATGCGCAGTCGAAATCGCCGTTCGCGTAGGGCGCGATTCGGCCCGCAACCGCAGTTGCCCGCTGGAGGTCTCCGCCATCAATCATTGCGTTTCCATAGGATACGGCGACTGCTACGACGTCGTCAGGAGGTCGATCCCGCATGACGTGATCCAACGTGTCCTGGTATCGAGCTATGGCACCTTCACGGTCTCCCTTGCTCCAGGATTCCTCTGCGGCCGCCAGATGAGCGAGCGCGAGCGCGCCAGAGTCCTTCGTTGCAAGCGCCCACTCTTCGAACGCTGCGACTTGCTGAGGCAGTTCCGCGTACTTGAGCAATCGCATTGCGCGTGTGCGCGCCAGCCAAGCCGCCGCGCGAGGACTGACGAACTCGGACGCTGTAAGAGCACGCAACGCCTCGTCGGCAAGGGCGTTGGCCTGTTCGGGCCGGTCGGATTCGAGCTCTAATTCGGCCAGCATGCCTTGCGCGATTCCGGCGAAAGGCACATCGGGCGCATCCTTGTCTCGGAGGACGGTTTCAAGCCGCCGGCGCCCGTCGGTCAAGCGACCATTGGCCAACAACGCGGCGGCACGGCGGAGAGCAAATGCATTCCGTAGCCCACTGTTTGGCAGCGCGTCAAACTTGTCACCCGCGCGTTCGACGATTTCCAGCGCTGCGGTTGGCCGTACGAGCTGCAGGTAAATTCCAATCTGATTGCTGAGTACCATCGCCAAGTTGGAGAGAGCGCCAAATCGCTCGAAGACCTCCGCTGATTTCGTATTCAACTGGAGTGCCTTCTCGGAACGGCCCTCGAACATTGCTTGAGAGGCCTCGTTCGAGTCGACTCGGGCGATCGAAAGTGTGTCGCCCGCGAGGTCGAAGGCAATTCTTGCTTTCGCGAGATTGGCGTAGGCCACATCGGGCTGCCCTTTCACGAACAGAGTGACTGCCAGCCCGAGGTAAGCGTTGCCCAACTCGCGGGAGTCGCGCAGCTGGGATAGGAGCACTATGGATTCAGTGAACTCGCTCGATGCCTCTGGTAGCGAACCTAGCCGACGATCCGCTTCTCCCATGTTGGCCAGCGCCTCGGCCCTGGTTACGGCATCTGATTCGGCCGGCGATTCCTTCAGCACCTGCTCAAAAATCGAGCGGGCTTCCGAATAGTTTCCGTCACTCAGTTCAATGCGGCCCAAGCGTAGCCTGCTTCTGGTACTTGCCGAACGCCCATCGGCGCCTGAAAGAAGCAGCTTCCTTGCGGTCCCACTCTCGCCTCGCAGTACCAGAGCCTCAATGCGTTGGTACCACTCTGCATCGGCCGCATCGGTCAATCTCCCCGCCGTGGGGCTTGCCGTGACACCATGCATATCAAGTAGCTGGTCAGCGGCGCCCCTTGCAGCTTCAATCAGATCATTCGCATGCGCCTCGACCGTTCTTACGGCGCCTCCTGCTGTGTGCTCATCCAAGCGCACGATCCAATCGCCACCGGATCTCTTTACAAACGGAAAGACAATTTGTCGCACAGCAAGCTGAGCCTGGATCTTTTCTGTAGCGAGATTCGTGGGAGCCTCGCCATGGAGCGCCCCAACAACGTTGTCGCTTGCTACGACAACCAAACCAGTCCCTTCACGTAATCGATTCCCGACAAAATCCATCAGTCCAAGCCGAATCCACGAAAGATCATCGCCGTCACCAGCCACAGCAGCAGGAACGACAGCTAAGGCATCCGTCAGCGTTAGTTGGGTGGCGGGCTGGGAAGTGTCCGTCGCCGCATTCTGATGAACGCCATGTTCGAACCGGTAGATTGCGAAGACACCTGCGCCGATCGCGAGGACAGTTGCACAAACGAGGATGGATATAGACAAAGATTTCCGAGGAACCGCAGTGACTGGTGTTCGTTCGTCCACCGGCGATGCGCTTCGCTGCTCCGGTTGAGCCAGAGGATCGTTCGTCAGCGCCCGTACTTCTTCCACCCATCGAAACCCGACCCGCGGAATCGTGCGAATGGCGCGCTGCTCGTCGCCCCGTTCCCCGATTGCGCGCCTCGCCTTTCTTACGACGTGCCCGAGTTGATCATCGGACCCGTCCACCCTTCCCAGGATTGCGGCGATCAGTTCATCTTTCCCTACGACCCTATCCCGATGGTCGATGAGATACGTGAGGCATGCGAACGCGTGTGGCGGGACCGCCACCAGTGCGCCGGCGCGGCGCAACTCGTGCGTCATTGGGTCCAGAAGATAGTCGCGAAATTCGTAGCGGCAGTGCATTGTGGACCGATCGTGGCGCCGACATGCGCAGTTTAAAGCAGACTGGAGCAGCGCGTACGGCTTGACTGGAGCCCCGATCGGTTGCGGCTAGATTGCGCCGTACAAGGCGATCGGGAGCCAGCGGGAGTAGCGGCAAGGCCAGCCAGAGTGACGGCCCACCGGCACCGAAGTCAACGTCCGTCCCTCAAAGCGCGCAAGATCCGGCTGCGCTCCTTCTCCGTCAACTCTCTGAACGCCAGAAGCAATTCGGCTTCGGCATCGCTGTCCGCGTAGAGATACGCAGTCGGAACGTTGAGCTTGTGCGCCAAACGTTGCGCCATTTGAAAACCCGGAGTGTGTACGCCGCGTTCGTATTGATTGATCCGCGGGCTCGCGACGAACTCGTCGATCCCCGCGAGCACGCCTAGCGCCTTCTGCGAGAACCCGGCGCGTTCGCGGGCAGCTTTCAGTCGTTTCGGCAGCGGGCAACCGGGAAAGCGCATCGAGTCCTCCGCCACAGGGACTCAGAGATTCTTAGCTTTCCGTCACTCTAGATACTAAGTTATCCTTAGAGGTACGCAGAAAGCTGCGGCCCCGGCGAATTGAGGAAGCCCAATGTCTCACGGATATCAGGTGGCGTTGGAGCCGACAGACTGCGCGAGCGTCCCGGAAACGGTGTTGGAAGAAGGCAGCCGGAGTGCCGCCCTGGCGTTGTCAACGTTGAGCAGGGAGTGCATGGAGCGCCTGCGTCGATTGGCGGACCGGCCGCGCAACGAGTTGGAAGGAAGGGACTATTGCGATGCCAGCGTTCTCGAGTACGCCATCTGCAAGGCTTTGGAAGCAGCATACCCGCGTGCCGGAGGAGAGCCACCGGAACCGCTGACCCGAAGCTCTTTTTCGCTGCGCATCTTCATGACGAACTAGCGAGTTCGGTGAGCAGCCTAAGCCTGAGACGTTCACGCGATACAATCGCCGCAAGTAAGTTTGTCGTTCAGGTAACAGGTCTCCCTGCATGTGCGCAAGCTCGGCCGGCGGGCTATCATCCCCACATGTGCTACTCCGCGCAAATCAAAGCCGACTACGCAAAGTACGTCCGCGTCTATGGCGCCGATATCGATATTGAGCGATTCACCAAGCTCTACTGGTTCCGCTCGCAAGGCGCCAAGATCAACATTCCCAGGGCGGTCGACTTTTGGTTCAACGATCCGAAGACTGACGCCGAGCGTGAGATCAGCCGGCTGATCGTCGAGTTCAACGCACAGCAGGCAACGAAGTACGAGCAGGACCTATTCAAGCAGCGCAAGCGGCTCGCCGATGCCGAGCGCACGCTGCAGACGAAGACTACTAAGAAGGCCCTCGAAGACAAACGTATCGGGGCCGAAAAGGTGGAATGGAATCTCGAAAAGCTCGCGGCACTGCGACGCACTGAGCTTGTGCCAGACGACTCGCGCATCTTTCCTGGATGGTACGCGCCGGTGATGGTTATGGAGCACGGCCGCCATGTAGTGAAGCCAATGCGCTACCAGTGCCGGCTTGCTAACCTGTCGGCTGAATCTGATCGGCAATTCGCGGCCTGTTACAACGCGCGGCGCGACAATCTGGAAGGGTTTTGGGGAAAGCAGTTCGGCACCTTTCACGCCATCATCGTTGCGAACGCGTTCTTCGAGAACGTGAAGCGACACAAGAAGGAAGGTCGCGAACTGGCCGCCGGTGAGGAAGAGGAAAATTTGATTCTCGAATTTCGACCACGACCACAGCAAGACATGCTGGTCGCGTGCATTTGGTCGCACTGGAAGCAAGGCGACGACGAATTGCTATCGTTCGCTGCGGTTACCGATGACCCGCCGGCCGAAGTCGCCGCCGCCGGTCACGATCGCTGCATCATTCCGATCACTGAGGCCAACATCGACGCTTGGCTCAATCCGGACGCGAAGAACCTGAAGGCGCAATACGCAATTCTCGACGATCGGGCGCGGCCGTATTACGAGCATCGGCTCGCTGCCTAGACAACACTCTTCGCAAGGCCCAGCACAGCGGCCGCGATCTCCTCTTCGGTGCACTCCTCGTTGCGTACAGTGCATTCCCCGGGCTGCAGAATCGCATCAGTCTCTTACTGTGAGACACCGAAGCCCTAACAATTGTCCTTCCATCGGGAGGGGCGATGAACGAACTGGCCACACGTACCGCGGAACGCGCAGATCTTCACGTCCGAACCGCCGAGGGACTCACCGAGCGACTGGCGCACAAGTATTCCGACCGGATCACCGGTTACTTCACGCTTCCCGCGTCGCCTGCGCAGTTTGCAGCCTTTCCTGAGACGCTAGGTGATGCGACGCGACATGCCTTGGCCAGTCGTGGTATCACGCAGCTGTACTCCCACCAGCGTGCTGCTTGGGATGCTGTGGAGCATGGCGAGCACGTCGTTATTGTCACACCGACGGCCTCCGGCAAATCGCTCTGCTACCACTTGCCTGTCATCGAAGCCGTGCGCACACACCGTGCAAAAGCTCTCTATTTGTTTCCGACCAAGGCGCTCGCCCAAGATCAGGCGGCAGAGCTGCTGGAGTTGAATCGAGCGGGCGAGCTTGGTGTGCGCGCGTATACATTCGATGGCGACACGCCATCCGACGCGAGGCAGGCCATTCGCGTCCACGGAGACGTCGTCGTCAGCAATCCCGACATGCTCCACAAAGCGATCTTGCCCCACCACACCAAGTGGGCGCAGTTCTTCGAAAACCTGCGCTACGTTGTCATCGACGAGTTGCACACCTACCGCGGCGTCTTCGGATCGCACGTTGCCAATGTGCTGCGTCGGCTGAAACGCGTGTGCGCGTTCTACGGTGTCTCGCCACAGTTCATCACATGCTCGGCGACGATCGGCAATCCAAAGGAACATGCTGAGGCGTTGATGGGCGAAGAAGTGCGGCAGATCAGTCAGAGCGGAGCGCCGCGGGGCGAGCGGCATTTGTTGCTGTGGAATCCTCCCGTTATCAATCCGGATTTGGGAATTCGTGCGTCCGCGCGTTCGCAGGCCAGTCGCATCGCGCGTCACGCGATCCGGGCGAAACTCAAGACCATCGTATTCGCGCCGTCGCGGCTCATGGTCGAGGTGCTTACGAAATATCTGAAGGATGTGTTCGATCCGGATCCGAGAAAACCCGAACGCATCCGCGCGTACCGCGGTGGTTATCTTTCGACCGAACGGCGCGCCACCGAACGCTCCCTGCGGGCAGGAACCATTGATGGTGTCGTCACCACGTCGGCGCTGGAACTTGGCGTGGACATCGGTTCGCTCGATGTTGCCGTCCTGTGTGGCTATCCGGGTTCGATCGCCGCAACATGGCAACGCCTGGGTCGTGCCGGCCGCCGCCAGCGACCATCGCTCGGAATCCTCGTCGCATCAAGCCAGGCGCTCGACCAGTATGTTGTACGCCATCCCGAGTTCTTCGAGAACGCTCCACCGGAAACTGCGCGTATCGCGCCGGACCAGTTGCTCATCTTGCTCGACCACATTCGCTGCGCTTCCTTTGAACTTCCGTTCACCAGCGGTGATCGATTTGGACCGATGGTTGCCGACGATTTCTTAGAGGTCCTGTCCGAATCGGGGGTCCTTCATCGCGAAGGCGAACGATGGGACTGGATCGCCGACAGCTATCCCGCGCAAGCAGTCAGTTTGCGATCCGTAGCCGACGGAAATTTCGTCGTCGTCGATCGCACTGACGGCCGCCAGACGATCATCGGCGAGGTCGACTATTCTGCCGCCGCGTTGACGTTGTACGAAGGTGCCATTTACATGGTCCAGTCGCTTCCCTTCCAGGTAGAGAAACTCGACTGGGCCGGCCGCAAGGCGTTCGTCACACGCACGAGTGCCGACTACTACACGGATGCTATCGACTACACGAAACTGAAAGTGTTGGAGCGATTCGATGGTGCTAAGGCAGGGCAAGGCACCTCGCATCACGGTGAGGTTCACGTCGTACGTCGGGTATCCGGCTACAAGAAGATTCGCTTCTACAGCCACGAAAACATCGGCTACGGACCGGTGAGTCTTCCTGACCAAGAACTGCAGACAACGGCCGTCTGGTGGCAACTTAATCAGCAAATGTTGGACGCGACATTCGCAAAACGCCAAGACGCTCTCGATGGATTTCTAGGCGCCGCGTACGCGCTGCATACCGCCGCAGCGGTAAGCGTCATGGCTGATGGGCGTGATCTTCAAAAGGCGGTTGGCTCTGGCGACGCTGCGTTCTTCGCCACGCAGGATCAGCGCGGCCGCGGCCAATGGCGCAACGCGGAGGGTAAACCGCAAAGTCCTGAGCAAGATGCCGCGTTCAATCCGACCGTCTACCTTTACGACAACCATCCGGGTGGCATCGGTCTGAGCGAACCGTTGTTCCGCCGAGCGGCGGAACTCGTCGCCGGAGCGATGTTGTTGGTCCGATCTTGTGAGTGCAAGAACGGTTGTCCGACGTGCGTCGGTCCGATCCTCGCGGCTGATGAAGCTTCCGAGCGTTCCGCAAAAACGTTGGCGCTCACTTTGCTGGAACTGTTCGCATGAGTGCTGTCAGCGAGCGATTGCGTACGCTTCAACGTCAGATCGGTCGCGTCGCGGATCGAGTGCCTGAGCTAGGCTTGCGCAACGAATTGCGGCGCTTGATGCGGCGCCGCGAGCGCGCGTCGTTTGCGCCATTGCCTGCGCCAGCGGGGGTGGAGATCGCCCATGGTCTCTACTTCGTCGAGCAGCACTGGCCAGCGGACGCGTCTGCCACAGTGCGCTTGCCTTGGGGCGATCCGATCGAAGTCGACCGCGAAAGGTTGGTGTGTTTCGATACCGAAACCACCGGTCTTGCCGGGGGCGTCGGCACCAAGGCTTTCATGATTGGCACCGCATGCTGGCGCGGCGCCACGATCGTCACCCGGCAGCTCTACTTGACGGCGCTGGCCGGCGAAGCATGCATGCTGGATGTGTTTGTCCAAACGCTGCCAGCTGATCCGGTGTTCATCAGCTACAACGGGCGCTCCTATGACGCGCCGTTGCTGAAGGGGCGCTACCGATTGCATCGGCAAGCGCATCCCTTTGAAGAACGCTTGCACATCGACCTTCTTTATCCGACCCGGCGCGCGTATCGCGGCGTCTGGGAAAACTGCCGGCTGCAAACCATCGAGCGAAACCTTCTCGGCATTGTGCGCGACGATGACTTGCCCGGGAGCGAGGCGCCGGGAGCGTGGCTGGCCTTCCTACGCGGCCAGAGCAGCAGGAACTTAGGCCGTGTGCTCGACCACAACCGGCAAGATGTCATCACGCTCACCTGTTTGCTCGATCGGTTGAGCAATGACCTGCCGATACAGGACGTGCAGCCGCGGATCAGCGCGATGAGGGAGCGAATACTGTGCGAGGTTGGTGAGCATGTGGCGCTAAGCCCATGATTCCACAGTGCTGGATTTTTCACGTTGAAAAATGACTATTATTAGTCAATGAGCCTTTCCGACCGACAACGCGCCATCCTCGCCTTCATCAAGGACCGGATCGACCTTGACGGGTATCCGCCCACGCAGGTGGAGATCGCCGGCGCGTTTGGATTCAAGCAAAACGTCACCGCCAACTACCATCTTCGGGCACTCGAAGAGGCAGGAGAGATTGCGCGTACACCTGGGGCGGCGCGCAGCATCCGGCTGCTGCGTCGAAGCCGCCGCATCCCTGCCGACCAGTTGCGTCTTCCAGTGCTGGGATGCGTCGCGGCCGGCGCACCGATTGGGGCAGACATTGGAAGCGAAGCACAGATCGTCGCGGATCGATCGATGTTTTCACCGGCACCCGACTACCTGCTGCGCGTCCAAGGCGACTCAATGCGCGACGACGGCATCTTCGATGGCGACCTGGTTGCCGTGCGCCGAACGACGGACGCACGCCATGGGCAGATTGTCGTGGCACGACTGGACGACGAGATCACGATCAAGCGCTTGAAGGTGACGAAGCGTGGCATTTGGCTGTTGCCGCGCAATCCGGATTTCGCACCGATCGAAGTAGCGCACGATGCGGACTTCGCAATCGAGGGTGTGTATTGCGGCTTGGTACGGAGCGGCTAATGAGTGCGGCGCTCAGTCTGGATCAAATGCTGGCGGAGCGACGGGTCTGGCGTGGTCAGCCGACACACGCTCCCGCACCACGCGGCCTCTCCACCGGTCTGGCGGCACTCGATGCAGCCTTGCCACACAGCGGCTGGCCACCGGCCGCACTGACCGAAGTGCTGATCCCCGCCGACGGTGTGGGTGAGCTCAGTATCTTGTGGCCGAGTCTCGCGCAGATAACGCGCGATGGCGGACGCGTCGTGGTTGTGGCGCCGCCGTACATTCCGTATGCGCCCTCGTGGCATTTGGCCGGCATCACGTTGCCTGGACTCCACGTCGTCCGTGCACAAGGCCGCGACGCTCTTTGGGCGGCTGAGCAATGTTTGCGTTCGGGCGCCTGTGCAGCTGTACTGTGTTGGCCGGCACATGCGGATGATCGTGCGTTGCGCCGTCTTCAAGTGGCCGCTGAAACCGGGCAAGCATTGGGATTCGCGTTCCGCTCAATCAAGACACTGTCCAATCCGTCGCCCGCCGCTTTGCGGATCGCGATCGAGACGCGTCCGCGACAGCTTCGTGTGGTCAAGTGCCGCGGCGCGATGCCGCCCAAACACGCCATCGCGTTGTCGTCGTTCTCCTATTGATGCGGACCGACGATGCGCTGGGCTTGCTTGCTGTTCCCCGAACTCGCGCTCGACGCGGTGTTGCGCCGGCATCCTTCGCCCGATGCGCCGTTGGCGTTGGTCACCGGCCCCGCTCATCGTCGCGTGCTCTACGCCGTCAACACATCCGCTGCTGCGCTCGGATTGCGATCTGGCATGTCGGTGACGGCCGCGCAGGCCGTCACCACAACCTGCATGCTGACCGAATATGATGAGGAAGCAACCGCGCGTTGTCGACGCTTGCTCGCGGCCTGGGCCTATCGATTCAGCTCATTGGTCAGCACGGATCTTGCCGATGCCATCGTTCTTGAGGTCGCGCAGAGTTTGATGCTGTTCGGCCCGTGGCCGCGGTTCGAAGCCAAGCTGCGCGAAGAACTCACTGATCTCGGGTTCCGACATCGCATCGTCGTGGCGCCCAACGCCCATGCGGCGCGCACTCTGGCCAATCTTCACGACGGATTGGGTGTGGATGACCATGCAATGGAGCGCGCCTTGGGTCAGGTGCATGTCGAATCCTCAGGCTTAGATGTCGATGTGGCCACGACCTTCGCGCGAATGGGCTTGCGTCGGTTGCGCCAAGTGTTTGCGTTGCCGCGCGACACCATCGCTCGCCGCTTTCCCCGCACTGTGCTGGCACACCTAGACGCCTTGCGCGGCGCCGACAACACACCGCTGACCTGTTATCAGCCGCCGGATTGGTTCGATGAGAAAATCGACTTCGATCACGAGGTCGAGTTGTCTACCGCGTTGCTGTTTCCACTGCGCCGCCTCACGTCGGATTTAGGCGTGTATCTCTCAGGCCGTGACGGTGGAGTCGAACGCTTTGTGTTGCGGTTCGAGCATGAGTTCGTGCCGGCCACGCAAATCGTCGTGGGACTACTAGCACCGGAACGCAATCCAAATACTCTGTTCGATCTGGCCCGCGGTCGTCTGGAACAAGCGCCGATCGCCGCGCCCGTGCGCGGTATGCGCCTGATCGCACGCGAGTTGCCGGCGTTCGTGCCAGCCAGCCGTGATCTCTTCGACATGCGTGCGCAGCAAGCGATGCCGTGGGAACAATTGCGTGAGCGGTTGCGTGCTCGCTTAGGTGACGATGCGGTGCATGGCGTGTCGATGCAGTTGGATCATCGGCCAGAACTTGCGTGGAGCGACACCGCCCCGGAGAAGACCACGGCGGCTGCATTAGCCGACCTACGACCGGCATGGCTACTTGAGCGCGCGATTCCTTGGCGCGGTCCAGCACCGCTCATCTTGGCCGGACCCGAGCGAATCGAGTCAGGCTGGTGGGACAGCGGCGACGTGCGGCGCGACTACTACATTGTCGAGTCCGCTGCCGGGCAACGCGTCTGGGTGTATTCGCCGCCGAACGAAGTGGGGCCCTTCATGATCCATGGCTGGTTCGCATGAGTGCGCCAGCCTATGCGGAACTCCATTGCCTGTCCGCCTTCAGTTTTCAGCGAGGCGCTTCGCTGGCAAGCGAGTTGTTCGAGCGCGCAAGAGACATCGGCTACTCAGCGCTGGCGATCACGGACGAATGCACACTGGCCGGCATCGTGCGCGCGCATGAAGCCGCCAAGGAGTTCGACGTTCGACTCATTGTCGGCAGTGAAATCCAGATCGAAGACGGACCCAAAGTCGTGCTGCTCGTCGTCGATCACGATGGTTACAGCGCCTTGTGCCGCTTGATCACCATCGCACGACGCGCCGCAACGAAAGGCAGCTACCGTCTGCGGCGCGAAGACTTCCGGGAGCTGCCCACGGGGATGCTCGCGCTGTGGCTTCCCACGAAAATTCCTGAGATCGAGCATGGACGATGGGCGGCAGCGACATTTCCCGATCGCTGCTGGCTGGCCATCGAATTGCACAATGGCACGAACGATATCGGTCGATGCGAGCGCCTGCAGGCGCTCGCGGCCACCGTCGGCATCCCGGCCGTTGCCGCTGGCGACGTACACATGCATGTGCGCCGACGTCGCGCACTTCAAGACACACTGACCGCAGTGCGCCACCGAACAACGGTTGCACAAGCCGGAGCCCATCGGTTTCCGAATGGCGAGCGGCATCTGCGAACACGGCAGGTGTTGTCCACCATCTATCCACCTGAGCTGCTCGCCGAGTCAGTACGCATCGCCGAACGTTGTAATTTTTCCTTGAGCGAGTTGCGCTACACGTATCCACGTGAGTTGGTGCCGTCAGGTCATACGCCGACGAGTTGGCTGCGTCAGCTCACCGAGGACGGAGCACGATGGCGATGGCCCGAAGGCGTTCCGGAAAAATCGCAACGTTTGCTCGAAAAAGAACTGGCGCTCATTGCCGAGTTGAACTACGAATCGTATTTCTTGACCGTCCACGACATCGTTCGCTTTGCGCGTGGCAAGTCCATTCTGTGCCAAGGTCGCGGATCGGCCGCAAACTCGGCCGTCTGTTTTGCGCTGGGCGTGACAGAGATTGATCCCGATCGCATTGGCATGCTGTTTGAGCGGTTCATTTCGCGCGAACGCAATGAGCCGCCGGATATCGATATTGATTTTGAACACGAGCGTCGCGAAGAGGTGCTGCAGTATGTGTTCAATCGATACGGCCGCGATCGAGCTGCGCTCACGGCGGTCGCGACGAGCTACCGCGGCCGCAGCGCAATCCGCGATGTCGCCAAAGCCCTCGGTCTCCCCACCGACCAGGTCAACGAGCTCGCCAAGACCATGGACAGCTGGGGTGGAGGAGCTCCCGTCCCAGACTATTTGCGCGAACGTGGATTCGATCCTGAATCGCCGATCATGCGCCGCGTCGTCGCGCTCACTGTTGAGCTAATGAAGTTTCCCCGACATCTGTCGCAACATCCGGGAGGATTCGTCATCTCGGAATATCCCCTGCACACGCTCGTGCCGGTCGAGAACGCGGCGATGGATGATCGCACCGTCATCCAGTGGGACAAGGACGACCTGGACACGCTGGGGCTTCTCAAAGTTGACTGCCTGGCGTTGGGAATGCTCACGGCTGTTCGCAAGACGCTGGATCTCTTGCGGCGAACAGGCCGACAGAATCTGACGATGGCAAGCATTCCCGCCGAAGACCCGGCGACGTACGAGATGATCGGGCGTGCTGATACGGTCGGCGTGTTTCAGATCGAGTCGCGCGCACAGATGTCGATGTTGCCGCGGCTCAAACCGGAAAACTTTTATGACCTCGTCATTGAAGTCGCCATTGTGCGACCCGGACCGATCCAGGGCGACATGGTGCATCCATATCTGCGCCGCCGGAAAGGCCAGGAAGCGATCGACTACCCGCCTGCGCTCAAGAATGTCTTGGGACGGACGCTGGGAATCCCGCTGTTCCAAGAACAGGTGATGCAAATCGCCATCGAAGCGGCGGGCTACTCGCCGGGCGATGCAGACCAGTTGCGTCGCTCGATGGCCGCATGGAAACGTCGCGGCGGATTGGAGCCGCACAGGGAACGGTTGACGGCGGGCATGCTCGCGAGAGGCTACACGCAGGCTTTCGCGGAGAAGCTCTTTGAGCAGATCAAGGGCTTTGGCAGCTACGGATTTCCTGAGTCGCATGCCGCGAGCTTCGCGCTGATCACCTACGCGAGCTGCTGGCTCAAGTGCCACGAGCCGGCAGCATTCGCCGCCGCTTTGATCAACTCGATGCCCCTCGGTTTCTACACACCCGATCAGATTTTGCAGGACGCGCGTCGTCATGGGATCCGTGTGTTGCCGGTCGATGCATGCTACAGCGATTGGGACTGCGCACTGGCGTTTCGCGGCGCGGATACAGCGACTCCGCCGTCCGTTCGCATGGGCCTTCGGATGATCGCAGGCTTCGTCGAAGACGTGGCGAACCGCGTGTCGCAAACGCGAGCGACACGCATGTTCGCGGATGTAGAGGATCTCTGCCGGCGCGCGGATCTCGATCGACGCCACCAGGACTTATTGGCCGATGCCGGAGGACTCAAGGGATTGGCAGGTCATCGTCATCGCGCGCGTTGGGAAATCCGCGGAGTCGAGCCGCAATTGCCGTTGTTCGAGATCGCGCCACCCACTGCGGAAGCGGCCGTTGTGTTGCCACCGCCGAGCGTCGCTGAAGACGTGCTCGCCGACTACGCAAGTGTAGGCACTACGCTGGGACCGCACCCGCTTCGACTGTTGCGATCTGCTTTGAAAGCGCGTCGTTGCCGGCGGTCGTCGGAGCTGGCAAGAGAACCGCACGGCAAGCATGTGCGCTTTGCCGGCCTAGTGCGGTTGCGCCAACGTCCGGAGACTGCCAGTGGCGTCACGTTCATGACGCTGGAGGATGAGGACGGCATGGTCAACGTGGTCGTGTGGCGCGACCTTGCTGATCGGCAGCGGCGCGTGTTGCTCGAATCGCAGTTGCTCGCCATCGATGGAAGGCTCGAACGGCAGGAAGGGGTCCAGCACCTGATCGCCCAGAACCTTAGAAACTTTGGCGACTTGCTCGGCGGGCTCGATCCGCGGTCGCGAGACTTTCGGTAGCCGCTAATACGGTTCTTCGGTCACGCGGAACCCTTGGTCAGCGCGCACCCTGAAATAACCACTTCGAAACAAACCACCGAATTTGGTGGCTGACGCATCTCCGTGTCCGATGCCTCCTGCGGGTGTTCAATTCCGCCAGTCTGGCGCTTGCGCTCTATGCGCTACAAGGGTCGAGACGAGCGCTGGCGCGCCCTTTCCGCGCGATCACAAGCGCTTTCCGTGGCGGCACACACCCGCCAACGGAGGCCATCATGAAGTACAAAGTCGATTCCCAGGGCAACTTCAAATTCACCGGCCCGGTCGATGAAGCGACGATCCTGAGCGTCGCCGAGAAAATTCGCGAAGCGCGGTTCTACCGGGAAACGTTCATCACGCATCCAGCCGCCACGCGAGATTACTTGGTCGCCAAGCTCGCGCTGCTACCTCACGAAGTATTCGCTGCCATCTTCCTCGACAACCGGCACGCGGTAATCGCATTTGAAATCCTCTTCACAGGCACGCTCGATGGCGCATCCGTTCATCCGCGCGAAGTCATCAAGCGCGCACTCCACCACAACGCGGCCGCGATGATCTTCGCTCACAATCACCCGTCTGGCATGCCCGAGCCGAGTGCAGCCGATCGCTCGATCACTGACGAACTCAAACGTGCACTGAGCGTCATCGGAACTCGAACGCTCGACCACTTCATCGTCGGTGGAAACACGACCGTATCCTTCGCAGAACGCGGGCTCCTTTGAGCCCGTTTTCTCAGTTCATGTGACATGCTGCTGCATTCTCTCTGTGCAGCAGTGTCCCACAGCGTCGCCGCTTGTCGCGAGTAGCGCGATGTTTCGCGTGGAACATGATAACTATGGTATTTGTCGTATTTGCTAATACTCCCGCGTGCGAACAGATGTCTCAGTGTCGAATGTTCAGTTCTTCGGATGCTCGCTTCCTTGAACAGGCCCTTGCGATACAGGACGTTGATCCACGCGACGCGAAGGCGCTGGGCTATACGGCACGCATCCTGACGATTGCGACGCTGCCGCACCGCGCGCAGCCCGGCGACCACTACGAACGCAACAATGGCGGCTATCGCCTGATCGTGCAGGCGATGCCCGGTGCGGGGCTGCCGTTCGGCAGTTATCCGCGGTTGCTGTTGTCCTGGCTTTCGACAGAGATCGTCCGCACGCGGCAACGCGAACTCGAACTGGGCGCCTCGATGGCGCAGTTCCTCAAGGGTCTGGGTCTTCACACAAGCGGCGGCCGCGGCCGGCCGGCGACCGCCGGGAAGGCCCACAGCGCCGGCACGATTATCCGCATGAGGCGGCAGATCGTGAGCCTATTCGGTTCGCGCTTTGTCTTGCACAGCACGACAAAAAGGCACGAGGGCGTCGAGCTCTTGCCTATCGGCGATGGTATGGAGTTGTGGTGGAACGAAGGAGCCGGTCCATCCTCAGTCTTCCCGTCGATCGTTCGCGTCAGCGATCCCTTTTACGAGCACGTTCTGCGGGGTCCCGTTCCCGTCGACATGCGTGCGCTGCGCGCGATTAAGCGTTCGCCTTTGGCGCTCGACATGTACACCTGGCTCACTCACCGCAACTTCGTGATGCGCAACGGCGGCCGGGCAGCGCCTAAGATCCCGTGGTCAGCGCTGCAAGTGCAGTTCGGCTCTGACTACCCGCTGGATAGTCGCGGTCGCGCTGACTTCAAGAAGGCGTTCTATTTCGCCTATAGGCGTGTCAAGGCTGTGTACCCAGCCGCGAACCTTCGTGATGAAGGCGACGCGGTTACGCTCGTGCCGAGCATGCCGCACGTGCGCCCGCGCCGCTGTTTCAGTCAGTCGCAATAGATCCGTCTCTAGGTTGAGCACGGCACGTAGGTGCCCCCATTCATTTCGGTGGTTTGTCTTTTTCGTCCGGCGTCTCGCGCCGCCACCACGTGGATAACCCGCGAACGATGTGTTTTGCGCCTTCAACAACTTTCGCCGCGTGATCTGCAGCGCGCTCGGATAGCGACGGCCGCTTGGCGAAGGCAGCATTGAACTCGGCAAGTTCTTGCTGATACACGGAAGGATGGATCGTACTCGCCCCTAGCCATAACAACAGTCGCGCTGTTGCAACTTCGATTGAAAGCGACCTGTCGTTCACCAGGCGATCCAGCCGGCATTCCGTCTCCTGCAGAAAGCAAAGGTCGTCATTCAACCGCCCTCTCAGATACTCGGCAGCATCGCCTTGCTGCAGTCCGGAAATACGCACGTTGATGGCTGCCGATTTTGTCTTGAGCTTCTCGCGCGCTTTGTTGACCAGAATGTTCCAGTCAGAGCGCGCACGGATTTCCCATGTTCTGTATATCTGGCTAGAAACGACTTCATCCAACTTGCCCTGCAGCTTTCGTGACTGCATCTGGCTCAAGATAGGCACCACACCACCCAACACCAGCGCGCCCGCCGGACCGAACACGACCAATCCGATCCCGGTTCCAGCGTAGCCGCCGATCGCCGCCAGACCCGCGCGGGTTCCGCCGTCAAGCAGCACTTGTTGAAACGCTTGCGATGCAGTCACCTCGCCGCGTTGCAGGCGCGCGTAGTTTCGAACCGTGCTAATCGCCAATGCGAAGATTGGCACATGGGGATGCAACATCCCATCGCCGGCATCAATCGACTCCCGCGTCACATGCTCCACAACTTGGTTGCTGTATCCCTCAACGCAATACACATGGTTCGCCCACTCTGGCAGAGTTGCCGGATCATGGCTCTCCAGCAATCGTCCAACTTCGGAGTTAGCGATAAGGGGGTATTCGTAACCATACTCAGCAAAATGCTGGGCGATGTGATGCAGGTCGCAATCATCTTTGATCTGAAACCTCACTCCATCAACTGAGATGTCCCAGCCCGGTTGGTTGGAGGCAACCGGGAATTCCACTTGATACCCATGCGCGACAAACTGTGCTGCAACGACGCGCTCGGCCACATAGCCTTTTACGTCACTTATCGCACCGAGGTTCGCGGCAGGGTTCATTGCTTCAATCTTGTGCGCGAATTCCGCAAACGCGACGGGGTCACTCAGATCTGTCGCACGCGCGAACCCCGCCGCCTGCATTACAGTGGGATCGATCGAGTAAGCGCAATAGAGCACATCACCTAACGTGAGAATGCCAAGAGCTGCAGTGTTCTCCAGGTCCTCGCGATGCGCTCTTGACTGCTCGCCCACCTCCGCAGGCCGGTTCAGGCACGTCACAATCCTCGGGTCGAGTGAGAACCGTTTGGGCAAGACGCCCTTCAGATGTTCCCATTCGCCGCGGTAGGCCTTTAGCGTAGTGTCCTTGAGGTCTCCAAAGGCAGTTAGTTCAGGCAGCGCAACGAATGCCCGCAGCATGCTGTCGATACCAGCTCTACCTGTGTTCATGCCGTGCAAAGCAAGCAGCGACAATACACGGATGCACACTTCCGCCCGAACTCGTTGGTCCACCGAACGGGTGGCCCACCAGCCCACACCCGCGGTCGCCGCGATTACCGTGATTGGGTTGGCGAGAACTGCCACAAACGAAACGAGCGCTGGCCCGGTAACCAGCGGGACATAGGCGGAGACTTGTGCGGCAAGAATGTAGGCAGCGAATCCCGCCAGCGCAACACTCTTGCTGAATACCGCCAGCCCACCTCCGGTAATCAGAATCTTGCGGATCGCCGCATCATTGAGTTCGTTCGCGTCGATCGATTGCAACAATTTTGCGCGATCGTCTTCATCTAGGCGCTCGACGCGAGAACGAACGTCAGCAATCAGTTGTTCGCGGGCTGCCTTCACTGGCGCGCTATCCTCCCGCAACGCGTTGTCCAGCAGCTCCGCCAACGTGGCGCGGGCCAGGGCGTCGAGCGTGTTCGGACGATCCTTGACTTCGCCAAGGCCAAACTTGGACTTCGCGCGTTCTAGCAGACCCGGCTGCAGAAAGTGCAACGCTGATGCAGTCAGGTCGTCGCACGAGGTAACGGCTGATCGTGTAGACGCACACACTCTTGGCGCCAACTCTATGCATTGCGCAGATATATCCACAGCACCAGCCGCAGATGATCATCGTTCAGCTTAGATGTGTTCCACATCGAGGCACGAGTCTGCACCGATGCGACAGTCTCAGTCTCTGCCTCGCGTCTCGCTGAATCCGAGGTTGCGTTCGAGACTTTCTCCTTCAGGCGCTCGTACAGGACACCGACTCGGCGCACAAGCTTGGTGTCTTCAAATAGGGCGATGCACGTTGCCAGTAGATCTCGGGGAGCATTGCCGAGCCCCGCCACTATTTCCGGCGGCGCGATGACAGGTTGCGACACAGTCAATCCCTGGGACTCGGTCATTGTTCGAATCACTTCTTTGTCGGATGCGCGTGACTTCCGGGCGCGCGGCCATCAGTGTGGGTCAGCGAGGGGGAGAATAGTCCTTTCCGCTGGCTACTGGGCAGCCTTGCTAGGCGGAGACATTGGCGCGAACGGGATTATTGACAATTCCCGTCAAAGATTACCGGCCATCAGTGTCAACGGGCGTCACGGCACCACGTGTCAAAACTGACAGCTTGCGCCGGTACGAACAGCGCCGCTTTTCGCTGTGGATAAACCTGTGAGTTAGGCCCACTTATCCACGCCGCTTGACTCCCAAGCGCGCGCCGCTTCACTCCCAAGTTCGCGCCGCTTCACTCCCAGGAACCGACTTATCCACGCCGCTTCACTCCCAAAACCGCGCCGCTTCACTCCCAGATCGAAGACGTAAACCCTTGAGCTGAGAAGGCAAAGCGTCGCATGTATTTCCTGTAGCTCTTTCCTGTAGCTCCGGTACGGACCTGTAGTTGGAGCGACAACTGTGTGGATAAGGAAGGCGAAGGCGAAGAACGCCGCGGCGCGCTTGCGATTGCAAATATGTGTGATATGGTAAATATGGTATTTACAACATGGCGCGAAGAGAATGAGCATGATGCTTGCGCAATGGGTGTCGGCAGTTGCTTTGAACGTTGTGGCGAGCGCAACGGTCCCGCTTTATCTGCAGCTTGATGGCGTTTACTACGCCGTGCCCGCCGGCGGCACGGTTGAATACATCGGCGACGCGTGGGTCGTAACGGATACATCCATGACCGCCTGCGATCGTCGCAATGGTCAGGTCCAGCAGTTCTCGAATTTCGCGCTGTTCTACGGCTCGAGTCTCGACGTCGTGTACCTAGGCCCGGTGAGCAGCTACACCTGCATGGGCTCAGTGTCGGTCGAGGCCTGCGTGCTCGCGATGGTAAGCACGACTGGCGATGTACTTTGCGGCGGCGCCGTTGCCGCTCCCGATCCGATCTTCGCCAATGGATTTGACGGCCCATGAACGGGCCGTTTCTCTTCTGGAGGGAAACACCGTGACTCGCATCATCGCTTGTGCAAACTTGAAGGGTGGCGAAGGCAAAACGACGCTCGCGCGCCACATCGCTTATCACGCCGCTTCAAAGGGATTGAAGACGCTCGCGGTCGATCTCGATCCGCAAGGCAACCTGACCGACTCGCTGCTGCCCGATGCGAAGGGCTATACGAGTTCGGCCGAACTGTTTGACGCTGAGTTCTCGACTGAGAAACTTCAGCTGGCCGAATCCGACAAAAACCTTTGGCTGTTGCCAGCAGACGCGCGGCTTGATGCACTCGCCGAGATTCCCGGCGACCGCGCCGCATTCGTCAATCGGGTCCGCGCAAATCTTCGCGCGATCGGCAGCTTCGACCTGATCGTCGTCGACACGCCGACGAATGCGCCGATCTGCTACCTGAGCGGGCTTGCCGTCGCCGATGGCGCCGTCTCTCCGGTCCAGATGGATGCCTACGGTATTTCCGGCGCGGTGCGCCTGACGCAGGCGATTCAGCGGGTGCGTGCACACTACAATCCGAAGCTGATCCACATCGGTTTTGTCGTGAACCGCTTCAACAGCCGCGCTGCCTCGCACGGCGAACTGCTGGCGCAGTTTCGGGCCAAGCGCTTGCGTCTGCTTTCCACCGTGCTGCGGGAGCGCGTTGCGGTACAGGATGCTCTCGGCCGGCGCACGCCGGTATGGCGCGGCCCGCGTGGGCGCGTGAATGCCCGCGCCGCGCGCGAAATGCGAGCGATGTGCGCCGAAGTGCTCGCCGGAGTCGGGCTGTGAACGGCGCAAAGGTAACGCTGCTGCAGAATCGAGAGAACGCGTCCGATTTTCGGCTCGACGTGCTCGACCGGCTGTCCGCGGTCGACCGCCAGGAACTCGTTCTTGAACTGCCGATTGACAAGATCGATGCGGACCCGGACCAGCCTCGCACCGAGTTCAGCGAAGACACGATCCGGGAACTCGCGGAGAGTCTGCAGTGCGCTGGACAGATCCAGCCGATCGAGGTCCGCGAAGCTGGTGATCGCTACATCTTGATCGACGGCGAGCGTCGCTGGCGTGCGGCGCAGGTCGCAGCGCTACCCGCGCTGCGCGCGCTGGTTCGTTTCGAGCCCGGCACGCCCGATGACGTGCTGGATCGCCAGTTCGCAACGAATTTTCACCGCGAGGCGATGGCACTGACCGATCAGGCGCGCTATCTGCAGCGGCGCATCGACAGCTTGGGTTCCGCGGCCGCTGTGAGCAAGGCGATTGGCCTGAGCGTGCCGCGCGTCCTAAACATCGTGAAGACGCTGCGCGCCGACGGCGCGGCGGCGCAGCTGCGCGACAGCGGCATCACAAAAGACGCTGACACGATTGGCGCCGTCGTGGAGGTGCAAAAGCACGACCCTGCCGCTGCCGAAGCGCTCCTCGAGACCGCGAAGGAGAAGGGCAAGCTCACCCGCAAGGAGGCTCAGGAAGCGGCGCGCACTGCCAAGGGTAAGGCGCGGAATGCGTCGATCGATGACGCGGATGACGACGACATGCGCGGTGCGGCGACGCGCGACTTCATCGAAGGGCGCGGCGGTGGGCGCAAGTCCAGACCGACCGATCCAAAGCTTGTGGTGCTCCTCGCGTGCGACGGCACGGAATTGCAGCGCGCGAACTGGAACAAGCTCTCTCGCCAGCACGGCCGCGCGCGCCTGTCGCTGGTGGCGACGACGACGCAGCCCGGTCGCGTGCTCGTCGAGTTCGGTGAACACAGCGAACCGTTCCCTACCGACGCGCTTCGCATTCTCGATGCCCATTACGAGACGGAGAAGACTGCATGAGTGCAGACGGCGTTGAACTTGATTCCGGCGTGTCGAGCGCAACGCGCGGCACCACATCCGGTGGCGAACTGCTGCTGACTGAAGTGCACCTGGAGTACCGCTCCAATCGCCGCTATCGATTGTTGTTCGGCGCACCCTTCGACGTGATCGCGATGGACCATCCGGCTCCGCCCGGCGGTCGCATCGCATTCTTTCGGCCACGCGACCGCTTCGGGCTTGCCCTCTGGGAAGCAAATGATTTCGGCACGACGCACTGGCGCGTACTCGTCTGCCGTGCACTTGCCCTGCACGAGACCGGTGCACGCGTGCCGCAAGTGCGGCCCGGCTCGCGAGTTCTGCTCGATGTAAAAGGCGCCACGCGTGCCAGGGCCGCGCTGCACTGGCTCGCACCATACGTCGAAGCGGGCGACGCTTTGTCGATGCCAGAGGAGCGTTTCATCGAAACCGAATTTCGCCTGAAGAACACACCGCTCTCGCGCCTGAAAGCCTATGCGGAAGGAAATTTATGACATACGCAAACATCTCGAAGGCGTTGCGGTTCTACGCCGTCGCCGCTTCAATGATTCTACTCGCGACGATCGCTGGCGCGGCGATCCCAATGAGCGGTCACGAACTCGTCTTCAATGACTCGCCGAGCGTGCCGCGCGGACTCTATTGGATTCGTCTCGGCGCCGAACCCAAAGGTCGTGGCGAGTACGTCGTGTTCCTTCCGCCAGACGCTGTGGCGGCCTTGATTTACGAGCGCGGGTGGCTGCCGCAGTCGATGCCCTTGCTGAAACCGGTCGGCGGCGTGGAGGGCGACAGCTACTGCGTAACCGGCGACCGTTTCATCGTCAACGATATCGATGCCGGCCCGGTCTACTTGGTCGACGCGCGGAGACTTCCCTTGCCGCAGATACGCGGCTGTCGGCGCGTCGGTCACCGCGAATTTCTGCCGGTATCGTCGTACCTGGACCGCAGCTTCGATGGCCGTTACATGGGTGCGGTGTCGATGTCGAACGTCTTGGGCAGCGGACATCCGCTGCTGACGTTCTGATGATGGCGCTCGCCGACTTCTACAGCGCGTGTGGACCGTGGGTGCATCCAGACACGATCGCGGCGGTCGTCGCCGTCGAAAGCGGCGGCCATCCGTGGGCGATCGGCACGCCGCACGGCGCTTACTTTCCGAGCACGCGTGGGGAAGCCACACGCGTGCTCGCGAGGACGTTGCGGTCCGAGTCGAGCGTTGATATCGGCCTCATGCAGATCAATTCGCAGTGGATCAGCCGACTTCACGTCGCGCCGGAAAGTCTGCTTGATCCGTGCTTCAACGTGAGGGTCGGCGCAGCGGTTCTCGCGGCGAACTTTGTCGACGCCGTTAGGCAGCGACGCACGCTGCTTGAAACACTCGCTGCGGCGCTTTCGCGTTTCAACAGCGGCTCGGAAACCGGAGGGGTTTCCTATGCCGCGAAGGTGCTTTCTGTGCGAGTGCGGAGCGACCAGGCCACAGCGGGAGCGAACGATGCAAGATAAAAGTGTGTGTAGTCGGCTGCGCGAAAAGCCAGTCTCCATAGCGCTTTCAGAGCTACAACGTATATCGACGCGCTACAACGGAGCGTCGAAAGGCATTTCGCATGCGAAATTATTTGCTACAACGCTCCCAACTCGTTGATCCACTTGGATGAGCGAAAACACTTTCGACGACACTTCGAAGCGCTTCCGTGCCCGCTTCTCGCGCGGCCGCGGGAGCCGCGATCAGACTTCGGGTCAACAGCTGCTCGTTCGCGCCGCGCGCGTGCTCGACGGCAAGGCAGGCGCTGCCGCGAACCGCGTTCTCAGCATCGCGCGTGGCAAGTTATTGAAGTCGCCGAAGGCCGCGATCAACCGCGCCATCCACGCCGCATCGCGCGCGGGCCGAGCCTCCTCAGGAGGACGTTCGCGGAACACACGTGGCGCGGGCGTTCGTGCCGCGGGCTCCCACGCGCAACGCGCGATCGTGAAGGCGCGCATCATTCCGGTTCGGGGCAAGGCGCCGGACAAGGCGGTCCGTGAACACCTTGTCTATCTCGCGCGCGACGGTGCCGACCGGGACGGCGGAGGCGGCCGTCTCTTCGGTGCATCCGGCGAGTTCGATCGGGAACAGGTCGAAGCGTTCGCCGAACGCGGCCTCTCGTGCCGGCACCAGTTCCGATTCATCGTGTCGCCGGAACGCGGCGGCGACCTCGATCTCGACCGTTTTGCGCGCGACCTCGTGCGGCGCATGGAGCATGACCTCGGCACGCCTCTCGACTACGCCGCGTGCGTGCATCACGACACAGATCAACCGCACGTTCACCTTGTGGTTAACGGCCGCGATGCCCGCGGCGGCGACCTTGTGATCAGCCGCGATTACATCGGCAACGGCCTGCGCCATCGCGCGATGGAACTGGCGACCAACGAACTGGGGTATCGCTCGGACCTCGACATCTTCGAAAGTCTTGCTCGCGACGTTCACGCGGATCGCTTCACGGCGCTCGACCGGCGCCTGCAATCGATATCCGAGCGCAATCCGAATCACGCCATCGACCTGCGCCTGACGCCGGGCGAACCGCGCGCCGCGATCCAGCGCCGGCTCAACCAGGGGCGCCTGGCGCATCTGAAGCAGATGGGACTTGCGTCCGAGGTCTTGCGTGGCGTCTGGCGACTGGAGCCGGACGCTCTCGAACGCCTGCGCGGGTGCACGCAACATCGCGAGGTTCAGCGCCAGGCGGAACGGCATCTTGATCCCGCTGATCGCAACGGTCCGGTCGAGGTTGTCGACAAGGCGAAGTTGCACGCGCCGATCACTGGACGCGTGCTCGGCCGCGGCCTTGCGAACGAACTGTCCGGCGCGGCGTATCTCGTCATCGCCGGCGTCGACGGCAAGACGTACCACGCCGCGCTGTCGAGCCATTCAGAACGGCATCTGGCCGAGCGCGCACATGCCGGCGAGCTCGTGACGCTGAGCGGACTTGAATCGCGCACCACGGGGCATGCCGACCGCAATATCGCCGAGCAGGCGAAAGGGAACGAAGGCGTATACGACGTGCGTCGGCATATCGAACATATCCGTGATCGCCGATTGCCTCATGATGCTTCGCCAGAACGCTACGTCGAGGCACATGTGCTTCGTTGCGAAGCGCTCGTAAGCCGCGGCATCGTCGCTCGTGAATCGGAAGGCCGTTACCGAATTCCGCAGGACCTGTTCGAACGGCTGGCAGTTGATTCCGCGCAGGGTCGCGACAACGCCTTCATCAAGGTCGAGGTGAATGGCCGTGACCTTGGCGCCCAGGCCGCGGATCGCGCCTTCACGTGGCTCGACGAACAACTCGTCGCCGGCATTCCGCAGCAGCTCCGCCGGGCGCCGATCCGCACGCGATTTCAGGACGAACTGGTCGAAGCGGCCGAGCAGCGCGCGCGGCGGCTCGTGCAGCTCGGGCTCGCGCAGATCGAGGGCGACGCAATGCGGCTCGATCCACAGCTCAAGTCAAAGCTCGCGAAGATCGAGCACGATAACGCCGTGCGGCGGCTGGGTCGGCAATATCGCACCTATGTCGAACTCACGGAATCACGCCGTTTCGCCGGCCGTGTCGTCGCGATCGAAACGCTTGCCGGTGGCGCGCACGCGGTCGTCGTGAGCGGCGACCGATTCACGCTCGCTCCGGCGGCGCGCGGCCTCGCGAGGCTCGTCGGCAAGGATGTTTCCCTCTCGCTCGATGCGCAGCGGCGCGATGCCGAGCAGGCGCGCGTGCGCTTCCGCGTGCTCGACGCGATGGACCTGTCTCCTTCACTTGGACGATGACGATGCAGAAAGCAACTCTCGATCGTTCCCGTATTCCCGGCGGCCTCGTTCTGGCGCCGCTTGCGATCATCTCGGTGGCGTGCGTGATCGGCTGTTGGCTCGCGACCGAGTACGTCGCCGAAGGCTTCGCCGATCAGCCTGAACTTGGAGCACCGTTGTTCTGGATTGACGGACACGCGATGTATCAGCCGTTCGCGTATTTCTCCTGGCTCAATCGCTGGAATGCTTACGCGCCGCACCGTTTCGATCTCGCGCTGTTCTGGTTGTACGGCGCAGTCCTCGCGGGCATCGTGGTCGCGATTCTCTATAGCGTGTGGCGTTCACGTGGAAGCGTAGTCGCGACCACGTACGGGTCCGCGCGTTGGGCCGATCGCGTCGACGTGGAACGCAGCGGCCTGATTGGCCGCGGCGGAGTCGTGCTCGGCCGCACCGAACGCGGCGAATACCTAACGCACGACGGTCCCGAGCACATCGAAGTCACGGCACCGAGCCGATCCGGCAAAGGCGTCGGAATTGTCATTCCAACGCTCTTATCGTGGCCCGGCTCCGTGATCGTCAACGACATCAAGGGTGAGAACTGGACTCTCACGGCGGGCCATCGCCAGCGCTTCGGCTACGTGCTCGCATTCAATCCGTCCAGCCGGCAGACGTGTCGCTTCAATCCGCTGATGGAGATCCGGCCCGGCGACTTCGAGGTGCGCGATGCGCAGAACGTCTGCGACATGATCGTGGATCCGGAGGGCAAGGGAAAACCGGATCATTGGAGCAAGGAGGCGGACGCGTGGCTGCTCGCCGTGGTCCTGCACGTGCTCTACGCGGAGCCGGATAAGACACTAGGCGGCATCGCGCGGTTCCTCAACGATCCGGATCGCACCGTGCATGAAATGCTCGAAGCGATGCTGGCGACGCCACATCTATCGACAGGACCACATCCGGTCGTGGCGATCGGCGCGCGCGCAATGTTGAACAAAAGCGCGAACGAACGCAGCGGCGTGCATTCGACAGCACGTTCGTTCTTCAGCCTCTACCTTGATCCCGTCGTCGCTGCCGCGGTGAGAGAGTCCGACTTTCGTATCGCGGACCTAATGCAAGCGGATTATCCGCTGAGCGTTTATCTGATCTCGCCGCCGAGCGACAAGTCACGCCTGCGCCCACTGTTCCGGCTCTTGCTCAATCAGTTCTGCCGGCGCCTGACCGAGGAACTTAACCCACCGGCGAACAAACGAAGACTGCTGTTGCTACTGGATGAATTTCCTTCGCTCGGGAAACTCGACTTCTTTGAAGACGCCCTGGGCTTCGTCGCCGGCTACGGCTTGAAATGCCTGATGATCAATCAGAGCGTCAACCAGATCGTGAAGTATTACGGGCCGCACAATACGGTGATGGATGGCGCACACGTGCACGTGTACTACGCGCCGAACACGGAAGAGACTGCGAAGAAGATTTCTGACCTGCTCGGCACGAAAACCGAAATCCACACACAAGAGAACTTCGCCGGCCATCGGCTCGCTCCGTGGCTCGGGCACATCATGGTGTCGCGGCAGCAGACGGCGCGTGCGCTGTTGACGCCCGGCGAGGTAAGAGAGTTGCCGGCGTCTGACGAACTCGTGATCGTCGCAGGCTTGCCACCGATACGCGCGCGAAAACTGCGTTTCCACGTCGATCCGACCTTCAAGGATTCCGTGCCGGCGACAGACACCGATGGCCGGCTCGCAGTCGTGGATCATCCGTTGAATCCGCCAGCCGACCTTTCGACGCGGCCATACCCCTACGGACCGTCCGTACCCGAGCCTGCGTGGCGGATTTCGCATGCGAAACCCGCAATCTCAGCGAAAGGCATCGATGCTTCCACGTCGGACTGTCTGGAGCGTTTGCTTGGCGCCGACACGGAGCGCAATGGTGAGACTGAGGAGTTGTCCGTTGCCGAGCGTGACGTTGGAAACAACGGCGCTGCCACCGCAGTGCGTGGCGGCGTGTTCGGCTTCGATGACCACGACCGCAACGCACACGCCGATCCGGACATCGGCTGGAATCTGCCGTCATGAAACATCGCGCGGAGTCGGAAGCGCACACCGTGATCAATACGCGGGTTTCGGGAAAGTTGAAGCGCGCGGTGCTGCGCGAGGCGGCCGAGCGCGGTATCACAGTGCGCAGCGTTCTCGAAGCCGCGTTGCGCGACCGCTACGATCCCGAACGCGCGGCGCGCGACAAGCAACGGATCGTGCGCGAACTCAAGACGCTACGCCGCGAACTGACGCACGTCGCTGCCGGCCACAAGGTGCTGTTTGAAGCGATGGCGCTACTCGTGAAGAACCTCTTTTCCTCACTGAGCCCGCCGACGGCCGAAGGGCGTGTCGCCGGCGACCAGTTCTATGCGCGCTTCATTGACGCGGTCGTGCGCGCGATCGAGAACAACGAACCGCTCATGGACCAGGTGCTGTCGTTGGCCATCGTCAACTACGACAGCGAAACGAAGCAATCCGATGCCGAGGTGAGCCCCGATGCTTAAAGATGCCGTGCACGAGTCGACGCAAGACCGGTTGGCAGAGATGATGACGAACGCAATGGGCGCCACAATCGGCGACCTGTTGCACGATCCAAGCGTCGAAGAGCTGCGCGCCAATCCCGACGGGCGGTTGTGGTGTGTCCGCGACGGCACGCGGCACGACACCAAGAAAACGCTCAGCACGGCGGCCCGGCGACAACTAATCAATATCGTCGCGCACGCAGTGGGTGTGACAGTCGATGAGGACAACCCGAGTTTTCCGGCCGAATTGCCGGAATCGGGCTATCGCTTTCATGCGGTTGTGCCGCCGCAGAGTCCCGATGGGCCGACGTTCGTCATTCGCAAGAAGCCATCGAAAGTGTTTTCGCTGGATGACTACGTGGCCGCCGCGATCATGACCGGCGAACAGGCTGCATTCATCCGGCAAGCCGTCGCGAATCGCGAAAATATCTTGGTCGGAGGAGGCACTGGCTCCGGCAAGACGACACTTGCGAACGCGATCCTGCAAGAGATCGGTCGCATTGCCGGGCGCGTGCTTACCGTCGAGGATACGTTGGAGCTGCAGGTCGAAGCCGATGAAGTGGTCCGTCAGCGCACGGTGCGCAACGGCAACACGGTGCGGCGCACGATGCAGGATGTCGTGCGCGACATCCTGCGCCTCTCGCCGGATCGCATCATCGTCGGCGAAGTTCGCGGTGCCGAAGCGATTGACATGATTCAAGGCTGGAATACGGGCCATCCAGGCGGCGTGGCAACGATTCACTGCAACTCGGCACCTGATGCTCTCGAACGCATGGAAGATTTACTGATTCAAGGAGGCCATACGCCTGTGCCGCGCCAGATCGCGAAAGCTGTGAATGTCATTCTGTTCGTTGGCCCGGTATCTGTGGACGGGCCGACGGGTCCGCGTTCAAAGCGCCGATTGCAGGATATTGTGCGAGTTGCTGGCGTGCTTGCTGGAAATGGGGGGCACGAGTACTCGATCGAGCGACCCTTTTCCCACACATTCTTCCCTTCATGATATTCGGTCCGCCGCAGATACGATGGGCGCTCTAAAGGATGTGCCAATTGCGCTACAAGAAATACGTTAAGCTTAGCTATAGAATGGCGGACTTGCCCTTAGCCATGACCAAAAAGTCGATCCTGACAGCGCTGGTGGCGTTCCTCTGCGACCAGTTGTCCAAATGGTATGTATATAAGGTTCTGAATCTTGAGGAACTGTCGTCTGTTTCGGTGATTGCGCCGATACTGAACTTCACGCTGGCCTGGAACCGCGGGGTCAACTTCGGCATTCTGTCGTCCGACGCACCGGCAGCCCGGTGGTTCTGGACTATCTTTGCTTTGTCGATCAGCGTCTTCCTACTATTCAAGTTTCGTAAGGTGCGCGATAAGGCCACCGTCTTTGCAATCGGTTTCATCGTGGGCGGTGCCGTCTCCAACGCGTTTGACCGTCTGGTGCATGGGGCCGTCCTAGACTTTCTGAATTTCCAGATCTTCTGGTTCCACAATCCGTACTCGTTCAATCTCGCCGATGTTTGTGTCGTTGTCGGTGGGCTACTCTTAGCGCTGCGAGTCGGCAGATCAGGTGGTCCCGCTAGCGGAGATCCGCACAAATGACCACTCTTGCGTCACGTGATCTTGGCGCTTCTAATAGTGCGCTGTACCGCGTCGAACGGTTGTCTTCCGAGCGACGCACAGGCTTGAATGGCGCGAATGCATTTGCGCTGATTAGCTAGGTTCTTCCGTGACAGGCGGGCGCAGTGGGGGAGCAGCGGTCTAGTCGGTTGGGACGACATCGTGCGATCAAAAAATCTTCCGAACCTCCCGACTAGTTCACCGAAGGCGGAAGGCAGGCCCTTTCTCGACTGGATGTTCGGTAGGATGTTCAGGGGTCTCGTTTACAACCAGGTCTGGGAAGATCCGGTAGTGGACCTTCGGGCATTGGCGCTCGGTCCTGATCATAGAGTCGCGATGATCGGGTCAGCCGGATGCAACGCTCTGGCCTATCTATCGGCTGACGTGAAGCGCATCGACGCGGTCGACATCAACGTGGCGCACAGGTCATTGCTCACCTTGAAGAAGACCGTGCTAGAGCGTTTGCCTGGCAGAACGGCCGTCTTTCGCTTTTTGGGTTCAGCGCAGCACCGCGAGAACGTGGCTGCCTACGATTCACTGCTCGCGCCCAATCTGCCGGAATCGGCTCTGGCCTATTGGTCGGGTAGGTCCCCGTTCGGATATCGTCGCATCGACATGTTCCGTACTGGGTTCTATAGGCACGGGATGGTGGCCCGACTCGTCGGATTGCTTCACAAAGTGGCTAGGCTGCATGGCTGCCATCCGGAGCGCCTCGTCAGTGCCAGCACGCTCGATGAACAGGCGCTGCTGTTCCGTTCGGAAGTATTGCCAGCCTTTCGGACGCGGATTGCCCGGGGCTTTGCCCGGAGCCAGTTGTCGCTCTTTGCGCTCGGCATCCCGCCCGCACAATATACTAGGCTCGGGGAAGGCGCCGAGGGAAATCTGGCCGAGCTGCTACTGACCCGAATTGAAAGACTTGCCTGCGCGTTCCCGATCTACGCGAACCCGTTTGCTTGGCAAGTCTTTGCCCGCCGCTATGGCCCTGCCGATGGCAAAGCGATCCCTTTCTTTCTGGAGCCCCAGGTCTATGATGCGATACAGCCGAGAGCTGGGCGCCTTCACCTGCACGCAATGTCGGTAACCGATTATCTAGCCAGGCAGGCTACCAATTCGGTGCATCGATACGTGCTGCTCGACGCCCAAGACTGGATGTCTTCCGGCGATGTCGCAATGCTCTGGCGGGAAATTGGGCGGACCGCCCACGCCGAGGATGCGCGCGTGCTGTTTCGCACAGCTGGGCCCGCGAATCCTTTTCACGCGCTGCCTGAAGAGTTTCGCCGCGGCTGGCTGTCGCGCGATGATCTCACTCCCACGCTGACCGCCACCGACCGCACGGCCCTCTATCACGGCGTGCATCTGGTCGAGCGGAGCATCTGACGTGTCGAAGAAGGAAGCCGCGATGGTCCTGGTCGACATGCTCAAGCGCGAGGGCGTGCGGACTGTGTACGGCGTCCCTGGGGGTCCCGTTATCGCCCTCTGCGACGCAATCCTTCGGGATGGTGGAATCGACTTCATTCTGACGAAGCATGAGCAGGCCGCCGCCTACGCGGCCTTCGGCGAAGCGTTGGCGACAGGACGTATCGGCGTCTGCCTCTCCACTCTAGGGCCGGGAGCAACCAACTTGGCTGCGGGACTGCCAGTGGCGGCAGTAGAAGGCGTGCCGGTACTGGCTCTTACTGGCCAAGTGCAGCTCGATGGCCAACGTCGTGGCGGACATCAGGACAGCTCTGGTCTCTACGGCACACCAGACCAGACGGCACTTTTCGCGTCCGTCTGTAAGTCGACAGAGATGATTTCTCGAGCAAGTCACCTGCCTGATGCATTTCGCCGAGCAGTCCGTCACGCCTATTCGCCGCGTCCAGGTCCGACTCACCTGTCGCTCCCGAGCGGGCTACTACATGAAGTGATCGACAGTGAAGTGCTTGCGCCCCAGCAGTACCGGTTAATCAGCCAGCGTGCCGTCGACCGCATAGCGATCGAGCGTATTGCCCAAAGCCTAGCAAGCGCAAAGGCGCCAGTACTACTCCTGGGCGCACGAGCCCGCGAGTGCGGTCCCGCCGCCGAGGGACTGGCCAATCGCTTCGGAATCGGTCTCGCTACCGACGTCGGCGCTAAGTCGGTCATCGACGAAGGCCATCCTGCCTACCTGGGATGCCTCGGAGTCATGGGCCATCGCGCCGCTGAGAAGTTTGTGAAGTCGAATGCCGACCTAATCCTCGCGGTTGGACAGACGTTTGACGAGATTTCTACGTTGTCCTGGGATCCGGCGTTGCAGTGTGGCCGGCAGTTGATTCAGATCGACAGCCTAGTCGAGGAAATTGGAAAGGCCTTCCCTGTGGCGGACGCCACCGTCGGTTCGCTGCCGGACGTGCTGATGGAACTGACGCAACTTCATCCCAAGATTTCCGCCGCCGTACTCGACAAACGGATATCCGCCCTCGCAAATCACCTGAAGCTGCATCCGCTCTATTCAGACCCCGAGATGACAAGCGAACAGGTGCCGCTGCTTCCGCAGCGGATCATGGCCGAACTGGCAGAAGCCGTGCCGATCAACGCGCTGCTGCTTTCGGATAGTTCGAAGTGGGCACGGTGGCTCGGTCGATTCTTTCGTGCCGCTCGTGGACAGGTGCTGTCTGCACATGACTTCGAACCCATGGGATGGGCGGTGGCCGCAGCGCTCGGCGTCAAGCGCGCTTTTCCAGAACGACCGGTCCTGAGTCTGAGTGGTGACGGCGCCTTCATGATGTCAGCGCTTGAGGTCGCGACAGCCGTTGATCACAAACTGCCTGTTTTGTGGCTGGTGTTCAACGACGAACGACTTGGCATCATCCACGACCTTCAGGAAATGTTCTACGGTAGCCGCTACTGCGGCACCAACTTCACTAGCCCCGACCTCGTCGCTTTCAGCCAGAGCCTGGGTGCACATGGGATGAAAGTCGAACGTCCCGGGGATCTGAAAGCAGCCGTGAATGACGGCCTCGCGTGTGGCCGGCCGTGCGTGCTCGACATCCGGTTTGATGTCGCCGAAGTTCCGTCGGTGCGGCCACGCTCTCTTATAGTGACAAAGCAAATGGGTCTACCCCCGCCGGGCCTGGGGCCAACGACCACCCGCACCCTTGTCAAGATGTTGAAGGACAAATAGATGCGTTCGGGCCGAGGAAATACCATAAAGATTTCCAGGAGCCTACGCGCCAATCCGACGCTCATATTCGATATCGTCTACAACGTCGAGGACTTTCCGACATTCATGCCGAACGTCACTGCTGTCCGGGTTATCAACAACGAGGGTAACGTCAAGATCGTGGAATGGGACATGCTGATCGACGGCGCGCCTCTCAACTGGACGGAAGAGGTTCGCTACAACCACGAACTGAGGACGGCTGAATTCAGATCTCTCGAAGGTGCGTTCTCCCATTTCGACGGAATCTGGCGCGTATGGGTGAGCGACAGGGGCACGGAACTTGAAGTCTCGCTTTATTACGACCTGGGACTGCCCGAGATCGAAGACATAATTGGCCCGGTTTTAGAGGACCGTCTGCGTCACAATCTTGATGCGATGCTCTTTAGCATCGAGAATCAGGCGGGTTCTTGATGACCGGTACCGACACCATTGATGTTGCTTTTATCGGCCATCCAGCGAGTTTTCGTCATCTTGCTCAGATGATCGAGAAAACAGATGGGCCCGAGGCCGCGAGGCGAGTGATCCGCAACGAAAAGGCGTTCACGGCGTTTATGGACTGGATGCCGTCTCGGGCGACTTCACATCGCCCGATTATCCAACTGAATGGCACTAGCGTGCGAGCGGCGATGATCGTCTGCTGGTTTCTGCCGCAGATCATTGATAACCACCAGAAGCTCATGAGTGGCATCGCCAAAGTCCTGCAGGCCGTAAATGTTGCCGCTAACATGGGCGCCAAGGTCGCGAGCCTCGGCGGATTCACCTCGATTCTCGCAGGGCGGAGGCGCTTCAGCGCTGCCGATGATGCGGGTATCACACTCACAGCTGGCAACGCTCTCACCGCCGCGCTTGCGATCGCACAGCTGCGCGCGGTACTTGCGGCGCAAGATCGTCCGCTGCAAGGTGAGACCGTAGCCATTGTCGGAGCTTCGGGTGACGTCGGCGGCACTGCTGCGGCGCTTCTAGGCACTGAACCGCGGCGGATGCTTTTGGTGGCACGCAACCAAGTGCGACTCGAACGCGCACGGCGCCTGCTTGTTCATCCTGATGCGGCATGCGTGACACTATCCGATGCCATTGCTCAGGCAAGCGTGATCGTCGCGGCCACTTCGGCAAGCAGACCGATTCTCAACGCGGATGAGCTTCGGCCCGGAACAATCGTCTGCGATCTTGGCTATCCACCGACGACGACCTCCACAACTGGAGACCAAAAAGCGACAGTCCTTCATGCGGGAATCGCGGAATTTCCGGCACCGCTCGGCCTCGGTTCTTATTCGAGGCTCGCTAGGCCGAATCACTTGTATGGCTGTTCGACCGAGGGTGTCGTGCTGGCAGCGCGACCCGATCTCCGTCACCTCGCTCGGGCGCAAGGGGAATCCGGTAGGGCAGAGGCACTAGCGCTCCTCGATGCGGCGCTTTCTCTGGGTCTCAGGCCGGTAGCCGAAACGCTGGACACGCAGTTGGCCGAGCATTTAGAGAATTTAGTGTGACGAGCCACATTGAAGATCGTCTACCGACTGCGCTCCATGCGCGGTTTTCGCAACCACGCCTACCGCTGGGCCGATGGCCGACTCCGCTGGAGGCAATCGAGCATCCGGGTCTCGGTCGGGTGCTGGTAAAGCGCGACGATCTTGCTGGATTCGGCGGCGAGTCACGCGGTGGTGTGAAGGCGCGTAAGCTCGAAGGACTGCTCGCTTACATGCAGGGGCATGGGCAGAAGCATCTACGCATGCCGCTCGGCAATATCACGAATCTCGGTCCTGCGCTGATCGTCGAGGCCGGGCAACGTGGCATTGACGTGCAACTGGACCTCGTGGACGACCCACCCTTGCGCCCTGCAACACGACTCGCCTTGCATGCCGGCTACGCTGGAGCCGCAAGCATTCACGGGCCTAGCTATATGGGTGCCGCGTTGCGCTTCGGCGGTGGCCTAGTGTGCGACTGGTTTAATCGGCGCCCATCGCTGAGCGTCCTCCCGAGTCCATCCCACCCCTCGGCAATCATCAGCATGGCTCGCGGATACTTGGAAATGGCTCGCCAAGCGAAAGACCAGTTCGGAGTCTTGCCGGGTGTCGTGTTTCTGGCCTCAGCGTCCGGCACGTCAGCTGCTGGCCTCGCCCTCGGCGAAGCGTTGGGTCGTGCTGCAGGTGATCCACCGGTGCGAATCGCTGCCGTGCAAGTGGTTCCGGAACCGCTGCGCCTCTGGTTGCCGATCCTGTTCAAGTGGACGCTCCGGTTTTTACGTCCGTCCCGGATACCATTTCCGCGATGCCACGTGATCGCGTGGTCGGACCACACAAGGTACGGCCGATTTTCGGCGGTTCATGAGGCCATATGTGCGCGAGTCGAGAACAGTTGTGGCGTAACGATTGATCCTATTTATGGGGCGAAGTCATGGGACGCGATGGAACGTTCTCCTGCCGACGGCTGCGGACGTCCACCTCTGTTCTGGCATTGTGGTTACACACCGAACTGGCGTTCACTTGCGGGGGAATTGCGCTTGTGACTCTGGCTATTTGGGTTGCTACGGCAACTACGGGCGTGCTCTTCTTACTCTGCCAGCTCCGTTTCGTGGTGCTGATGTGCGTGTCGCGACAGCGCCCGGCATCACCTCTAGGTGACCTAGACAGTCCGTTCATCGCAATCCAGATAGCTACGTACCGCGAGAGCCTAGTTCTTTCCGCTTTGTTGGACGCAATTGCCCAACTCGACTGGCCACGCGAGAAGCTGATGGTGCAGATACTTGACGATAGTCCGGGCGAGGAAGCCTTGCGCATTGATGCCATCGTCGCCGAGCATGCAGCACGCAACCTCCCGGTAAGCTGTCATCGGCGCGGCTCACGCGAGGGATTCAAGGCGGGCGCACTGAACCACGGGCTCCAAATTGCTGGCCGAGCTGACTACATCGCATATTTCGATGCCGACTGCCGGCCGGACGCGCACTTTCTTCGCCGTGTGATGCCCTATTTCGTCGATACGCAAGTCGGGGCTGTCCAGGCGCGCTGGCGATTCCCGAACGCGACTAGTTCGCCATTGACCGCTCTGCAGGCAGCCGCATTCGAATACCTGTTCGCCTACGACTATCCAATCCGCTCGCGGCTGGGGCTCCAAGCCTATTATCTCGGTTCGGCGGCGGTGTGGCGGCGAGCTGTGCCGATCGCTTTGGGCGGCTGGCACTTCCGGCCCTTCACCGCGGAAGACGTGGACATGGGTCTACGTGCGTCCAGTGCCGGCTGGAAGATCGCGTACCAAGCCGAAATCCTCGCCGAGGACGACGCCGTCGAAGACATCCTCGCCTTCCGTGCTCAGCAACGGCGCTGGGCTCAGACGGTTTTGCGGGCGGGTCTGACCGCAATGCCCTCGCTGCCATGCTCCAGGCAGCGGCCTCTGGCGACCCTGATGGATCTGACGTCGTTTGCGCCCCATGCGCTGGTTCCACTGACCCCTCTGCTGACTTCCTGCCTAGCCCTGTGGGTGTTATGGCGGATACCCGCTGCAACAAACTTCTTCTGGTGCTTCACGGCATTGATGGCCATCTCGCCTGCCACCGTGGCACTCGGACTCGCGCAGAAGATCCTCCATCCATGCGAATGGCGTACGCGCGTTGATCTCTTGCTGCGCGCTGGGCCTTATGCGGCCGCGACCATGAGTAGCTTTCTGTTCGGGTTCCTGGATTTTCTGTGCCCCGAAAAGCTCGAGTTCGTCGCGACACCCAAAGCAGGACGGACCGGGGTCATAGGCGGCCAAAAGATGGCCTGGCTCAGGGCACATGTCGGCCCAATAGCCCTCGACGGGGGATTTGGCGTGCTATTCGGCGCAGCGGCTGCTATGGCGACTTATGACGGTGCAATGAGCGCGCTTCTTCCGCTGATCCAGATGAGCATCCTCTTCCTGGCTAGTGGCACCCTGACGGCGATAGCGTTGTTGCAGCGATCTCAGCTAGACGATTCCTCCGCGAGAGAATCGGAATAGTAGCCCCACCTTTTCGCGTATGGTCCCCAGCGTCGCGCGATTTCCAGTCTCCGCCGAGTCGATAGTGGTACGTGAACGTTCGGTCGATAATTCTTGCGCGCTGCGAGTAGCGCTGCGAAGGCAGGCGCCGCAGTGTCGAAGCCGTTCAGGTCGAGTGATCTATAGGCCTTTTCAAGTGCGCCAAGCGGATCAGCGAGCAGTTGTTCGTAAGTGAGATCCGCGATTCGTCCTGCCGGCACCTTCCCGATATCCGCATTGTAGCGCGCATAGATAATTTCGTAACGATGTAGGATGTGCTCTGCGATATTGTCTTCAGCGTCACGTTGAAGCCCCATGGTCTCACTGACTTGACGCATCATGCGCAGATTGGAGGCGAACACGGCCTCCGGTTCTCTGATGAGATGTAGGAAGCGAGCTTTTGGAAAGGTATCGAGCAGGAGCAGCAGCCGCGCGACGCCTGGCGGTGACTTATAGAGAACTGTCTTAAGTGCTCCACCACGCGAGAGCTTGTCGGAGATCGTTACGTAGGCTTGCTGCCAACGCTTGATTGCCGTTTCAGGTAAGCCGCGCAAATCGAGCATTGAATCGAAGTCGCGAAAATCGAGCGGGAAGGCTGCGGCTAGGTACGATGAAACACCAGACAACGAAAAGAGCATTCCTTCTTCTTCCCAAGGTCCGCCGACGTCGAGAGCCATCGCGTCGTAGCCGCGGTCTCGCGGAAGGAATGGAGCTATCACAGGCCCTATCGCATGCCCCGCCGCCATGCACGACGCGGTGTCTGCTTCAACGAGGGTCGGAGTCACAAACTGGGGATCGCAAGCGACCAGTTCGTGAAGCAAAGTCGTCCCACTTCGCCAATGGCCGAGGATGAAAAGAACGGGTTTGTTCCAGACGCATCGCCTCGGCGACCGCCCGAAAACAAGCCAATCTGCGGGCGACAGCGCGGCACCGAGCAGACTGGTGGAAATCATAAAGGCCACGCGCCCCAAATAACCGGTCTCGATACGGCGCCGGTTGCACCAGAGGAATTGCGCCAAGACGGGAAGACGCAGGATAGGTGCCGCAGAAATGATGCGTCTCTCAAAGAAATTCAAGCATCTCAACGTGATTTCTCAATGAGGAAGGGCCCTATAACAAGGGCGTCGAGCCCGCTACCAAAGAAGCAGCGAATTGCGTCCGTAGGAGTGTTGACGATCGGTTCTCCTGCGACGTTGAACGAGGTGTTTAGCACCGCAGGGACGCCGGTCAAGTCGGCGAAGCAAGAGATAAGGCGGTGGTAGAGCGGATTCACGTGCGCTGAAACCGTCTGAGGCCGTGCAGTGCCATCGATATGTACCACAGCCGGGATCTCGGATCGCGCCCTGTCGGAGACGGGCACGGCGAAGAGCATGTAGGGCGACGAGCCTAGGCCCGGAAAGTATGATTCGGACAATTCTTCCAGCACGGAAGGCGCGAATGGCCGATAGCCCTCGCGCTCTTTGATCCTGAGGTTGACTTGATTCTTCATATCCGCGATTCGCGGGTCGGCGAGGATCGACCGATTACCGAGCGCCCGCGGTCCGAACTCACAGGCTCCTTGAAACCAACCGATGATCTCTCCCTTGATGAGGCGAGTCGCCGCCTCGGCCGCCGGATCCTTGAGTGGGCGTACCTCAAGTCCACAGCGCCTGATCTCGGCTTCCACTATGTGATCAGGGAAGCTTTGTCCAAGGTAAGCGTGTTTCAGGGGCTCAGGTCGTGACTGTTTGTCTTTGTAGAAATGCAGATACGCAGCTGCGCCCAAGGCCGTACCAGCGTCGTGCGGTGCAGGCGGAACGAAGATTTCTTCGAAGCCTGAGTCGCGCTTCAGGATCCCGTTTGCGACACAGTTAAGAGCGACGCCGCCAGCAAGACAGAGACGTTTGGAGCCGCTCAACTTTCGCAGATGACGCACAACGTGAAGGATCGCCTCTTCGGTGCGACGCTGAAGCTCGCGGGCAAAGCTTTTGTGCGCATGAGTGAATGACCCTGGACCGCCAACATGGTGGCCGCCGAGGCGCTCAGTCACATCCTTTGGAAACTGGCAGCCATTGCGGGTGATCGTGCCAGCCAGTCGCGGATTGACGCGGTATCGACCTCCTTCTTCGAGGACGATCAATTCCTCGAAGAACCGGCGAAACTTTGCGTCGGGCTCACCATAAGAGGCAAGTCCCATGACCTTGTATTCGTCGCCCAACAGCCGGTATCCGAGATGCCGCGTCGACATCATGTACACAGACCCGAGTGAATTGGTTGGCAACGTCATCGTCGAGAGACGTTTGATCGCCCGGCCAGAGCAACGGTATGTCGTTGTGCATTCGAGTTCACCGGCCGCATCTATCACCGCAACTGCGGCTTCCTCGAACGGTGAATACAGAAACGTCGAAGAAAGATGCGCTAGGTGATGTCGTACACGCCGGATGGGTGGAATCTTCCCGCGGAGCCAGTATCTAAGGACCTTCTCCGAATGACTCGCTGACAGGATCACCGAGTTCGCGATGATGTCCAAGTCGGGGTTCTTCTGCCGAAGGCACGCCCAAAGGTGCGGTAGATAGCCCCAGTTCGCACGTATGCCAGCGTCGTAGTTGACGGCGAAGGCATCGATGTCGGCGAGCTGAAGACCCGTTGCTGACAGAAGCCGCATGACGGCCACGTCGGGAAATGGACTGATCTCGTACTTCGTCCGACGAATCTTCTCCGCCTCGCAGGCGAATATCAGTTTCCCATCCTCGATGAGGGCGACCGTGCTGTCGTGATTTAGGCCTGAGTATCCAAGAATTCGCATGATCATCGCCTTCAGGGGTTACACTTTAAAGCTTAGCCGGCCCACCATCCACAGCAAGTCGTTGCGGTCTTCGGCGAACCAAACTATGCAGACACATCCCAGTGTTGCCATTACGTTGACGACGATCAACGATGGTCAGTTTCTCGACCGCTTCCGTCCCTTGCTTAAGGCCGGCGGGGCGCGCGTTTCCATGTTCATTGCGGGCGACCGAAAGACTTCTCCGACCTGTGCGACGAAAGTAAAGCAGCTGGCGTCCGAGGGACTCGATGTCCACTTCCTCGGATTGGACGAGCAAGCCGAGATCGCGCACTCAGCTGGCCTCGCACCGGGGTTCGTCCCATTCGATTCTGACAATCGGCGAAACTTCGCCGTGCTCGAAGCTTGGCGGCGGCGCGCCGATGTCATCGTATCTTTGGACGATGACAACTGGCCGCTGGATCCTGACCAGTTCATGGCGCGCTATCGTCAAGTCGGAGAGGTCCAGCGACTGCCTGTCGTCGACTGTGCCGGGCGCTGGCCGAATCTCTGCGGGTTCTTAGATGTTCGATCGAAATGGACGGGGCGGAAGGTGGCCACGTACGCCAGAGGACATCCTCTTGCTCGTCGTAGTAGTGATTCCACGGGCATTGCGGTAGGCATGACAGAGGAAGCCCGAGTTCTCGCACACGTTGGACTATGGCTCGGCGAGCCGGATTGCGATGCCGCGAGCCGGGCCAGTCTCGACCCGGAGAGTGTCGGGTCGAACGCTATTGGCACGCTACTCGCGCCGCGGAATGCTCGTGCACCCATGTCGACACAGAACGTAGCGATCGCGCGGGAGCTGGTGCCGGCATGGTGGTACGTCCGCATGGGCCGCATGAAATCGGGACGGCCGCTGGACCGCTTCGGCGATATGTTCCAGGCCTATTTCGCTGCCATGGTCATCGAAGCCCTCGGGTGTCGTTTTGCTTTCGGCGAGCCACTGGTTGTGCACGAGCGCAATCCACATTCAATAATTCGGGACCTCATCAGCGAGACCAGCGGCATGGCCCTCTTAGAGGATCTCTTGCACTTTATCGAAACCGTGCCACGCGGTACAACCGTTACGGAAGCATATCAATCCGTGGCGAATTCACTGGTTGGAGCCTTACCGCCGGGTGGTGGCCTGCTCGGCGACGACGCCATCCGCTGGTGCGAGGAAACTGCTGCCTCCATGTTGCAGTGGTCGGACGCTTGCCAACGCCTAGCTCAGTAGCAGATCGATTTGGATACAATTCGGCAGCCATCAAAGAAAAGCCTCCAGGTTGACAGATGAAGATCCTTATGTTTGGCGGGAGTGGGTTTCTGGGGTCCCGACTGGTGCCGATGCTTCGGCGAGCTGGACACGAAGTTATCGCGCCTCGCAGCAATGAGTTCGATCTGACTAGACCTCCGCGCAGCTTGGCAGCATTGGATAGGCCGGACGTGGTATTGCATGCGGCTGCGATCTACGGTGGCATGCCATTCGACATGGAGAACCAAGCGGAAATCTTCACGCAGAACATGAAGATGAATATCCACGCGTTCGAGATCAGCGCAGCCCTAAAGGTGGAGCGCATCGTAACCGTTGGTTCGGCATGCTCCTATCCGGGGAACGCACCCGCTGATCTGAGAGAGACGGACCTTTTCTCGGGGACCCTGCACCAATCTGTCGAGTGCCACGGTTTCACCAAGCTCGCGATGATCGCAGGCCACCGGGCATATTTTGCCAGCAGTGGACTTTCGGGCATCCACTTGCTGCCCGCCAACCTTTACGGTCCCGGCGATGTGTTCCAAGAACGTCGCGCCCATGTTGTTGCGGCGCTTGTAAAGAAGTTCACGGACGCGGTGGCGGCGCGCAGCAATGTTCAACTGCTTGGTGACGGCACGCCCGTTCGCGAATTCATGTATATCGACGACCTAGCGCTCGCAATTCTGCGGGCTTGCGAGTTCGAAGTGAAAGGCGTGGAACTCATTAACGTAGGCACCGGGACGGGAACGACGATCCGGGAGCTCGCGGAGTTAATTGCAGAGCTGACGGGGTTTACTGGCAATATCCATTGGGCCGACGCCTCCTCAAACGGCGCCATGCGCAAGGTGATGCGTATCGACCGCATGCTGTCTCTCCTCGAAGTAGAACCCCAAACTGGACTGCGTGAGGGTCTCTCTCGAACACTCGAGTGGTACTTGCCGCAGAAGGCTGCGGCGGATGCGCGAATCTGAGTGATGACCAATTTTCATTACGCGCCTGAATATTTCTGGCGGCTGGCCGTGGCGCACGATCCTGCCGCGATCATGCAACTCGAACTGCATCCTGGGGTCAACTGCAATCTCTACCGATGCGAGTATTGTTTTGGCCACGGCCAGGCGCTGCTTCCGGGCGCCTATCTTACGGTAGCCGAATACGAATCAATCGCCGAGAGCCTCGGCAGTCAACGCCCTACGATCGTGGTCTCGGGAATCGCTACGGAACCACTAACCCATTGCGACGCAGCCGGCGTTCTGCGCGCGTTCCGTAGCCGTGGCTTTCCACTGGGTCTGTACACCAAGGGGCATCGCCTAGATGCAGGCGTACGCCAAGCGCTCGTGGATGGTCCCGGTGAATGCTTCGTCACGCTCTCGCTAGATGCCGGGACGGCAAAAGATTATGACCGCGTACACAACATCGCCCGAAAAAACAGACGGGAGTCCGCGGCGAGCTTCGAGAACGTCTTGAGCAACCTGCGCGCACTCTCAGCGTTGAAGCGCAAGGCGAAGCCCGAACTTAAGCTGCGCGCTGCGATCCTCGTATTTGACGAGATGACTCAGCCGAGAATGCTGGCCAATGCCGTCAATCTCGTCCAAGACGATGTCGACCTAATTCGCGTCGCAATCGCGCAAGATCGCAATGATGGCCAGCGTGTCGAGACGCTACCTGAGGATCGACGCGGCCTGCTGTCGCGACTTTCCGAGGAGTTTGCCGACAATCCTAAGGTCGCGATCTTGATGGATTCACATACCCCGACCCGGAACACAGAGTTTAAGCACTGCATCGTCCAGCGTACCCAGGTGACGATAGACAAGTCAGGAAATGTGTTTCCTTGTCCTCAGGTCGCACTGGCGCCTTACCGGCACCTGAGGATCGGCAACGTGCGTGAGTCTCCACTACCGGACATCCTGGTTTCCGCCAAGCGCAAGGCAATGTTCGAATTGGATGTCGACAGACAAATGAAATGTCGAATCTGTGATCGCAAGGATGAAGCGATCAACTCAGCTGTTGCGGGACATCAAGCGGTCTTCAATGGATTCGCAAGCGACACGTAGGGGTTCCGAGGCACTTTTTTGGTTGGCTATCGTCACCCTCTCGACCAGTACTTGCCTTTACGGATAACGACCGACAATGCATGTGCGAAGCGCGCGTCAGCCCAGCACGGCGCCTCGCTGGCGCGGCACCTCCAAGTTGCGAAGAGAGGCTTTTTCCATTTGCGGTCAACTAACGTGAAACGTGTCAGCAGGTTTCGCTGACCGACGCCTGCCTCACCGCGATGGGGAACGATTGTTCACGCAGGTTGCGCGAATTGGGTGCAAGAAACGCCGCATGCCGCAACTCAATCCCCATGCTGTTGTCGACCAGGGATGTCCAGCAACATTCCAAATTTTTCATGTATACATTAATGTATTTACATTAAGTAAGTTAAGACATAGATTCCACGTCCGCGCCGATCAGGCGTCGAACCGCCACGCGAGGAATCTCCATGTCAAAAGCCAATCGTCGAGTTGCTCTCACCGCTCTGCTGCTGATCGTGTTGCTGCCGGTACTTGCGCATGCGTCGGGATCAGGCATGCCGTGGGAATCATGGCTGCAGAAGGTGCTCGATTCGATTTCGGGCCCGGTCGCGAAAATCATAGGCGCGATCGTGATCATCCTGTCCGGTCTCGGCATGGCCTCGGGCGAAGGCGGCGGCGGCTCCCGCAAGTGGGTGATGGTCGCGTTTGGCCTGTCGATCGCGTTCACGGCGGTCAGCTTCTTCTTGAACTTCCTCGGCTTCTCCGGCGGCGTGGCGTTCTGAGGATCGAGCGATGCAGCCAGCCGAACATCTACCAGGTTTCGAGATTCCGGTTCACCGGAGCCTCACCGAACGCATCCTAGTTGCAGGCGTGCCGCGCGAAGCGGCACTCCTCAATGCGACATTCACCGCAGCGTTCGTGTTTGGCCTGCAGTGCTGGTACGCACTGCCGATCGGCATCGCTCTGCACTGGCTGGCGATCCGGCTGACCAAGCGCGACGACCGGTTCTTCGACGTGCTGCGTCGCACGCTGCGCTTCCGCGTGTTCTACCGCGCCTGATCCATTTCGCATGCGAAATTACCTATGCCGATAACCTCGCTCCTCCTTCCCGCGTTCTCCGGCCTGACCGGTTCTCTTGCATTCGGCGTTGCCGGCTGGCTTGGGTTCGAGACAGTGCGTAACAACCTCTCGCGCCGGTCCGAAGTACCCAACACGCTCGCCGATCTCGTCAAGTGGGCGGCGATCGTGGCACCGGGCGTCGTTCTCAACAAGAACGGCAGCTTTCAGACGACGTTTCGTTACCGCGGCCCGGACCTCGATAGCTCGACCGAATCCGAACTCGTGAGCACGTGCGCGCGGCTCAACAACATCGTGCGGCGATTGGGCTCCGGATGGGCGGTCTATTTCGATGCCGTTCGGCGCGAGACGACGACGTATCCGCGCTCGCGTTTTCCCGATGTTGTCAGTGCACTGATCGATGAGGAGCGCCGTGCGAGCTTCGAGAGTGGCGAGCACTTCGAGAGTTCGTATTACTGCACGTTGATCTGGATGCCGCCGCCGTTAATCGAAGCGGCGGCTGAGGCATTGTTCTTCGATGACGACGACGAACCGGCGGGATTGTCGCGGCGCGAAATGGGACAGCGGCGCGCTGATCAAGCCGTTGCTGAATATCTCGCCGCATTTGCTGCTGAACGCTATCGCCTGATCGCACAGTTCGCGAGCATCTTCCCGAGCGTCGTTCCGCTCGACGACGCCGAGACGCTGTCCTATCTGCATTCGGCCGTTTCGACGAAGCTCCATCCGGTCGCCGTTCCGGCCGTGCCGGACTGCCTTGATGCGCTGTTGACGGACGAGCCACTGACCGGCGGCGGCAAGCCAAAGCTCGGATGTCACTACGTCGGCGTGCTGTCGGTCAAATCGTTTCCAAACGAAAGCTTCCCCGGAATTCTCGATGCGCTGAACCGGCTCGGCTTCGCATATCGTTGGGTAACGCGCTTCATCTGCCTCGACAAATCCGACGCCGAGCGGCAGATCGACGGTTACAAGCGCAAATGGTTCGCCAAGCGCAAGAACCTGTCGACGCTAATCAAGGAGGTCATCGCCAACACGCAAAGCGCGCTCGAAGATTCCGACGCGATCAACAAGGCACAAGATGCCGATGCGGCACGCCAGGAACTCTCGGCCGATGCCGTGCGCTACGGCTACTTCACCCAATCCGTCGTTGTCTTCGACACCGACTTCGCTGCGCTGGAAAAGAAGCTCCTGCTGCTCGAACGCGAGATCAACGGCCGGGGTTTCGTCACGGCCAACGAACTCGACAATCTGAATGCGCTTGATGCCTGGCTCGGCTGCCTGCCAGGGCACTGTAACCACAACGTACGGCAGCCCATCGTCAACACGCTCAATCTGTCGCACTTGATGCCGGTGTCCGCGGTGTGGGCCGGCCCCCGCATATGTCCCAACGATCTCCTTCCGCCGCGGTCGCCGCCATTGCTGACCGCCGTCACCAACGGGACGACGCCGTTTCGCTTCACAAATTTCGTCGGTGACGTCGGCCACACGCTCGTGCTCGGGCCAACGGGCGCAGGTAAGAGCGTGCTGTTGAATCTGATGGAAGTGCAATTTCTGCGCTATCCCGATGCGCAGGTCTACATCTTCGACAAGGGCGGCAGCTCGCGGATCACGACGCATGGCGTCGGCGGGACGTTCTACGACTTAGGTGCCGAAGGCGGGCTCGCGTTCCAGCCGCTCGCCGACATTCATCTGGGCGCTGAGCGCACTTGGGCGAGCGAATGGCTTCTCGACATCCTCACGGCCGAAAACGTTGCCATCACGACGGCGTCGAAGAAGGCGCTGTGGGAAGGGTTGTGCACGCTCGCGGAAAGTCCGCGCCAGCACCGTACGTTGACTGGCCTCTCGATCATGGTGCAGGACGCCGAGATCAAACGCGCGTTACACCCGTACACGATCCAGGGCGCGCACGGCGCGCTGCTCGATGCCAAGCACGACAGCCTGAGTCTCGGCCGTTGGCTCGCGTTCGAAATGGAAGAACTGATGCAGAGCAAAGGCGCGGTGATGCCGGTGCTCTCGTATTTGTTCCACCGACTGGAGCAGCGCTTCAACGGCGCCGTACCAACACTGCTGGTGCTCGACGAAGCGTGGTTGTTCCTCGATCACCCGGCGTTCGCCTTGAAGATCCGCGAGTGGCTGAAGGTGCTGCGCAAGAAGAACGTATCGGTCATCTTCGCGACGCAGTCGCTCGCCGATGTTGATGCCTCGCCGATTGTCGCAACGATCAAGGAAGCGTGCCTTACCAAGATCTACCTGCCGAACGCGAACGCACTGAATGACGACATCGCCGCGATTTACCGCAAGTTCGGCTTGAATGACCGGCAGCTGCGCATCCTGCAGCATGCTCGTCCTCGCAAGGACTACTACCTGACGTCGCCCGAAGGCAATCGCCTGTTTGACTTGGGACTCGGGCCGCTCGCGCTCGCGTACTGCGGCGCGACCAATGCGGAAATTCAAACGCTCGCCAAGGGTATTCATCGCGATAACGCCTTCGCCTTCAACACTCGCTACCTCGCCGCGCGGGCAAGCGACCCGTCACCCGAGCGCCGGCTGCCAGTCGAGTGGGCAGTCGGTGCGCTCGATTCCCTCTCAGCTCAAACCCAGTGAGGACTTCAGCATGAGTTCGACCCGCAATGCCCTGTTCGTTGCCATCGCGACCGCGTTTGTCGCCACGCTGCCGACGCGAGCGCACGCGCAATTTGCCGTGATCGACGCGGCCAATCTTTCGCAGAACTACTTGAATGGTGCCCAGGAGGTACTGACTGCGGCACGCACCCTACAGTCGAACATCCACGAAGCGCAGATGATCGCCAATGAAATCCTCAATCTGAAGAATTTGCCCGAGCAAGTCATCAACGGCTATGTCTCGCGCTTCCAGCACATCCTCAACGACGTACAGAACCTGACGCAGCTGGTCGGCAACTACAACAGCCTGTCGTACAGCTATGCCACGCGCTATCCGAATCTGCGGATGTCGCCCGCGGACAACATCAATATGTTCACGCTGCAGGCGCAGTGGGGCGACCAACACCGGCAGAACCTGTTGCAGGCGTTGCAGCAGGGCGCCGGCGTGCTGAAGGACCTGCAGTACACCGTTGGCGACACGCAGTTCATGACGTTCAGCAGCCAAGGTGGCGTAGGTGCGCTGCAGGCGATCCAGGCCGGCAACCAGTTGACGATGCGCGTCAACGACGACCTGCAGCGCCTGAACACCCAGGTCGCGACGTTCAACGGTGTGGTGATCGAAAAGATGGCGCGTGAGCAATCCGAAAACGACGCCTCGGAAGCGATCCGTCAGCAATTGCATGCGCACGATCGCGATCAATACACACCGCAGCCCGCACACGATCCACGCTACTGATCGTCGACTCCGTTACTCAATAGCGAGGATTTCCCATGACGCCCGATACCGGCACATTGACGCACTTGCTCGATGCTTTCCTCACAGTGTTCAATGGCGGCTGGAGTGCCCTGCAGCCCAAGGCCATGTCGCTGCTCGGCATTCTTGTCGGCATCGAACTCACGCTGTCCGGTTTGTGGTGGGCCTTGAGCGGCGATGACGCGGTGAAGGGGCTGATTCAGAAGCTCCTCATGATCGGGATCTTTTTCTTCTTCATCCAACAGTGGCAATTGGTCACGACGACCACAATGCAGTCGTTCGCCCGCATAGGTGCTACGGCGGGCGGCGCATCCAATTCGCCCGGTAGTTTGGCTCTTAACGATCCTTCGTTAATCGTCGCTGAAGGGCTCAATGCGATCCAGCCGTTGAGCGACAAGGTCGACTCGCTGACCTCTGGGACGTGGACTGCGCTCAAGAATCTCGGAACGATCATGCAGATCGGCCTCGCGATGATCGGAATCCTCTTCTCATTCTTCCTGCTCGGAATTCAGTGTTTTCTCGTCTACCTTGAGTTCTACATTGTCGCGATCCTGTCGCTGATCCTGTTGCCGTGTGGCGTGTTCCGACACACTGCGTTCCTGGCAGAGAAGGCTTTCGGCGCGGTCCTCGCACACGGCATAAAATTGATGGTGCTCGCGTTTGTGATCGCAATTGCGCAGCCGGTGCTCCAACAGATCACCGTCCCCGCGGATTTTTCGATGCGCGACGCGTGGTGCACGCTGCTCGCGGCGATGACGATCTGCTTTCTCGCTTGGCACGCGCCCGGTGTCGCGGCGGGACTGCTGGCCGGATCGCCGTCGCTGAGTGCCGGTCACGCAATGGGTGGTGCGCTTGAAGCGGGCGGCGCGGTCGTACTCGGCGCTGCCGGCATCGCTGCCGCGGCGAGCGGTGTTGGCGCGACGGTACAAGGTGCGTCGGCGATCAAGACCGGTGCGAGCGTGGGTGCGGCACGCGCAGCCGAAGCTGGTGCGGGTCCGGTTGGCCAAGCCGCCGGCGCCGTGGGCGGTGCGGCAAAGGTGGCGTTGAGTCCTTTGGCGCGGATGGCCGAAACGATGAAGAAACGCGTGAGCGATGGCCAGCTTGCTGGCCTCGCCGCACACGGCATCGCGCCCGCGCAGGAGAGTGCAAAACCTGCTTCCGCATCTACGAATCCGAGTTCCTCCGCAGCGGACGGCGGCGATGCCGCTTCCCCTCCCGGCTCCTCGACGCCGTCCGCTGCGTCTTCTTCCAATACTGCTTTTCAGAGCGCGTCAACGAGTGCCGCGCCGCGGACAAATGATTCCGCACCCGCACAAGACTCTTCCGATAGCAGCGTCTCGACCGGTGACGCTGCTGCGGTCCGGCCGCCAGCTGACGCAGCCGATGTCGCACGTATGGCAGGTGACGCGCCTGCACCTCCTGCGCCGGGCACGGTGCACACTCTTAACGCCGTACGCATCGCACCAAGTCAGCGACGTTCGGACGATGCGGCGACGGGCGGCATGCGCCCGAATTTGGGCGCCAGTCTTCATCGTGATGCGGCCGCTCGCGACGACGCGACGCAAGCTACCGAGCAGGCCGCGAAGGCCGCACGCCTCGAAGACGAACCGCTGACCCATGAGGTCACAGAGCCCGCGTTGAAAGTGGCCGAACCGCCGCCGCCCCAAAAGCCCGCCGATTCCACGAACAAGGAATGAAAACTCATGTCGCTTGCCGATGAACTCTTGCACGAACCGATGGGCCGCAAACCCGACCGCGCACCGCTCACGCCTTACGGCGCGGCGCGGCGGCAGTGGGATGATCGACTGGGCACTGTCGTCACGAACGCGAAGCACTGGCGCCTCGCGTTCTTCGCGGTGTTGTTCGCGACGATGGCCCTGACCGGTGGAATCCTCTACGCGATGACACGCTCGCTGGTGGAGCCGGTCGTAGTCACGGTCGACAAGACGACAGGCGTCACGAACGTCGTCGGCAAGGCGACGGAGCATACCTACATGCCGCAACAAGCCGAGATTGCGTATTTCCTGAGCCACATCGTGCGCCTGCTCCGCACCGTGCCGCTCGATCCCGTCGTCGTCCGTGCGCAGTGGAATGAGGCGTACCACTTCATGCGCCAGTCCGCCGCGAGCAAGCTCAATGATTGGGCGCGGCAGCCGGACA
>Ga0207695_10000748_pt1 | contig 62583 bp, 58 predicted proteins | sample KBSC54metaG_FD_184354 | JGI IMG/M metagenome (GOLD analysis project Ga0207695, IMG submission 184354) | Corn rhizosphere microbial communities from Kellogg Biological Station, Michigan, USA - KBS C5-4 metaG (SPAdes) (version 2) | ecosystem: Host-associated > Plants > Roots > Rhizosphere > Soil...
GGCATCTTCATCAGCGTCATGCCGGGAGCGCGCATGTTGAGGATAGTGACGATGATGTTGATCGAGCCCATGATCGACGATGCGCCCATGATGTGCATCGCGAAAATGCCCATGTCCATGCCTGGGCCCATCTGCGTCGACAGCGGCGCATACAGGGTCCAGCCGGCGGCAGTCGCACCGCCCGGCACCAGGAAGGAACCGGCCAGCAGCAACGCTGCGGGCGGCAGCAGCCAGAACGAGAAGTTGTTCATGCGGGCGAACGCCATGTCGGAGGCGCCGATCTGCAGCGGGATCATCCAGTTGGCGAAGCCGACGAAGGCCGGCATGATCGCGCCGAACACCATCACCAGGCCGTGCATCGTGGTCAGCTGGTTGAAGAATTCAGGGCGGAAGAATTGCAGGCCGGGCTGGAACAGTTCGGCGCGGATCAGCAAGGCCAGCACGCCGCCGGACAGCAGCATGGTGAACGAGAACCACAGGTACAGCGTACCGATGTCCTTGTGGTTGGTTGCAAAGATCCAGCGGCGCCAGCCGTGCGGATGATCGTGGTGTCCGTGATCATCATGACCGTGTGCGGCATGATCATGTCCATGCGAATGATCGTGGCCGTGATCGACTACTGTTGTGCTCATTTCAGTCTCCCAATTCGATACATGTGCGCCTTCCGGGCGCGCAGGTTCTCACTTAGTTCAGTTACTTGCGCGCAGCCAGGACCTCGGCCGGTTGGACGATGTTTTCTTGTGCTTTGTTGGACCAGCTGTTGCGTGTGTAGGTGATCACGGCGGCGATTTCGGTATCGTTCAGCACCGATTTCCATGCCGGCATGGCGTTCTTGCCGTTCAGCACGACCGCAATTTGAGCAGCCTTCGGACCATTCACAACCGGATCGCCGTCCAGTGCGGGGAACGCGCCCGGCACGCCCTTGCCGTTGGCCTGGTGGCAGACCACGCAATTGGAGGTGTAAACTTTTTCACCGCGCTGCTTGAGTTCGTCGATGGTCCAGACCTTGGTCGGATCGTCTGCCTTGGCGGCCATTTCCTTCTTCTTGCCGTCGACCCAGGTCTTGTAGTCGGCGTCGCTGACGACGTTGACCACGATAGGCATGAAGGCGTGGTCCTTGCCGCACAACTCGACGCACTGACCGCGATAGGTACCGATCTTTTCAGCCTTGAACCAGGTATCGCGCACGAAACCGGGGATCGCATCCTGCTTCACGCCGAAGGCCGGAATGGTCCACGAGTGGATCACGTCGTTGGCGGTGGTGATGATGCGGACTTTCTTGTTGACCGGCACGACGACAGGATTGTCGACTTCGAGCAGGTAATTGTCGTTTTTCTTCAGCGAAGCGTTGGTGATCTGTTCACGCGGCGTGGCCAGGTTGGACAGGAAGGAAATGCCTTCCCCTTCACCCTTGAGATAGTCGTAGCCCCACTTCCACTGCATGCCGGTGGCCTTGATGGTCAGGTCGGCGTTGGAGGTGTCTTTCATCGCGACCACGGTCTTGGTGGCGGGCAGCGCCATGCCGATCACGATCAGGAACGGAACCACGGTCCAGGCGATTTCAACGGTGGTGCTTTCGTGGAAACTGGCCGACTTGTGGCCGAGGGACTTGCGGTGCTTGAGGATGGAATAGAACATCACGCCGAACACGGCGACGAAAATCACCAGGCAGATGATCAGCATCAGATGATGCAAATCGTAGATCTGTTCAGCGATCTGCGTGACCGGCGGCTGGAAATTGGTCTGCAACACGGCCGGACCACCCTGGCTGTCGACGACTTTATCACCCCATGCCCATGACGGCACGGAAGCCGCCAGGAGCGATGCACCAAGTAGCAAAGAGTGAAGGCGCTTCGCAATTATCATGATTTCCTCAAAAGCCCAAAATAATTATAAGAATTGTGCCGACTACCTGACGTTACTGCTTGCTGATAACTCGCGCTCCAGCTCCAGTGCGAATTCGCGTCTCTTCCATTCCGTCAGGTGCCGACCTACATCGACTCGTATTCCAGAGGACTCCAGCCTCACCAGTTTCCCAGCTGCGTGAGACCCTGCCGGACCAATGCGTACGTGCTGCAGATCGAGCCTGTAACGACTCGTTTTTCCTGCCTGTACGAACTCGACCAGCAAACAATCTTCGACCAGCGCGATATATTCGCGATCAGTCGCATGACGTGCATAAATCAGAAAAGCAAAACCGACTGCGGACAACTCAAGTACAGAAAAAACCAATATGTACCAGGCTCCACGCAAAGTGAAAACCAACGCTACTGTCAGTGAAACCGCGCAGAGGATCGCGAAAACCTGCCCCAATTGGTGCGGCGCAATCGAACAGTTGCGCTTCAACAGCCACTCCCGCTTTACCATCGGACGTTCTCCAGGCCGTTGGGCCGAGCACGTCCGCACAAGCTAAAACCCTCGGAGTATAAGGGGTAACAGCAAATGTTATCAAGCGGAATAAAGTCGCTTTTTCGCTCTTGACACAATGCCTTTTCAGGCCCTGAAACCACCACTTCCGTGTCCCGAAATCCACCTCCGGCGCGCCTTGCAATGATTCGACAGTTCGGCTTCAGGGCATTCATCGGCAGCTCCTTGGGCGGCGGTCCGGTTACTTTCTGGGCAAATCGAAGCGAATGATGGCTTCGCCGCCGGCCGTGGTCTTGGGTACGGGCCGGAAGGCGTGGCCGTAAATCACCTCAAAGCTCAGCGGTATCTTGCCATCGGCGCCGCGCTGCCGCTCGAGCGCCTGTAGCAGGCGCGCGTGGTCCTTGCGGCCAAGCAGACCGCGCCGCCGGCTTTCCAGCGGATTGCCGCCCCAGGCGCGCACGTCGGCCAGCAGGCGCTGCGGCGTATCGTAGGTGACCGTAATGGCTTCCATGTCCATGACCGGCGTCGAAAAGCCGGCGTTGACCAGCATGTCGCCAAAATCATGCATGTCGACGAAGGGCAGGCTGTGCGGATCGGCGTCAACCGCCTCGAAGGCGCTGCGCAGCTCCTTGAAGGTATCCGGCCCGAAGCACGAAAACATCAGCAAACCCTCGACCCGCAAGACACGGCGCCACTCGGCGAAAACCCGGTCCGGCTGCGGATGCCAGTGCAGCGCCAGGTTGGACCAGACCATGTCGAGCGCGTTGGGCGCGAACGGCAATTGCGCGAAATCGGCGCAGGCCAGGCTGGCGCCGCCACCCGGATTGGCCGCGGGCAGCCATTTGTTGAGCAGGCGGTTGACAGCGGACTGTGCGGCGATCTGATGCTCGCGCGCCAAGGCCACCATGCCGAAGGCGCCATCCAGGCCGATGACCTGAGCGTCCGAAAAGCGCTTTTGCAGCGCGGCGATGTCGGCGCCCTCGCCGCAGCCTGCGTCCAGCACGCGCTGCGGCTCGATCTTGATCAGCAGCAGGCGCTCGAGCATGCGCGCCGACACCTCCCGGCGCAGGAAATCAGATTCCGCCACGCGCGCCGGTGTCGAGAACAGGCGGCGCACCAGGGGCAAATCGATGGGCGCGCTCAATTTGGCGCTGGCGTTGGGCAGGGGCAAAGACATGAAAAATTCGGGCGGACAAGATGAGATAATCGGCGCTAGTTTAGTCCAATTCCTCTTTTCGGGTGCACCGCCACTCGGACGAGGCCCCGAATCCGGACCGCTTTCACGCAACCACAGAATCCCATCATCCATGCTCTCGCGCCTGCTGACGATTCCCCGCCGCCTGCTTCCCTTCGGACGCCTGCTGCCATCGTCCTGCGTGCTGTGCGGACAAACCGACCGGGAAGCGCTGTGCCAACCGTGCCGGACGCGCTATTTTTCGGTCCGGCCGCGCCGCTGCATGCAGTGCGCGATGCCGATTCCGACCACCGCCAAGGAAATCCGCTGCGGCGACTGTCTCAAGCACAAACCCGCCTTCGATGCCACCGTAGTCGCCGGCGACTATGCCGCGCCGGCCGACCAACTGGTGCTGGCGCTGAAGTTCGGCGCGACGTTGCCGCTGGCGCCGTTGCTGGCCGATATGCTGCGCGAGGCGCTTGGCCATTACACCGAACGCGGCCTGCCGCTGCCGGCATTAATGGCCGCCGTGCCGCTGGGCCCGGGGCGCCTGCAGGAACGCGGCTTCAACCAGTCGCTGGAAATCGCCCGGCCGCTGGCGCGCGCACTGAATATCCCACTGGGGCCGCAATTGCTGGTGCGACTGCGCGATACCCAGGCGCAGGCGACGCTGCCCAACGACGAGCGCAAGCGCAACATGCGGCGCGCCTTCGTGGTGCCCACCACGGCCATGAACCACGTGCGCGGCGCGCATATCGGCGTGGTCGACGACGTCATCACCACCGGCGAGACGCTCAACGAAATTGCCGAAACCCTCAAGCGCTTCGGTGCGCGGCGCGTGACCAATCTCGTGTTCGCCCGCACCCTGACCAAGTAATCACATCATCATCAAGGAGAGTTATTTGTTCCACGTCGTCCTGGTCGAACCGGAAATCCCGCCCAACACCGGCAACATCATCCGCCTGTGCGCCAATACCGGCGCACAACTGCATCTGATCGAACCACTCGGTTTCCCCCTCGACGACGCCAAGATGCGGCGCGCCGGACTGGATTACCACGACTACGCCGGCATGCAGGTACACCCGAACTGGGATGCCTTCATCGCCAAGCGCCGTGCTGACCCGCAGTTCGATGAAGGGCGCATGTTTGCGCTTACCACGCATGGCTCGACGCCATTTGCGAGCGTGGCATTCCGCCCCGGCGACGTGTTCGTGTTCGGCGCCGAAACCCGCGGATTGGCGCCGGAACTGCGTGAATCTTTTCCGACCACGCAGCGCATCCGCCTGCCGATGCGGCCCGACAATCGCAGCCTCAACCTGTCCAACACGGTGGCGGTGGTGGTCTATGAAGCATGGCGGCAAAATGGTTTCGCCGGAGGCGCCTGAGCGGGAACGCGCGGTAAGGCGACATCCAATAAAAAAGGCCGCGATTGCGGCCTTTTTTACGTTGCGGCTGCCCGGCTCAGCCGAGCAGCAAGGCGTCGTCGGACAAGACTTCGCCGCGCGTGCGTTCAAACATCTTCAGCAAGTCCGGCACGTCCAGGCCCGCACGCTCTTCGCCGGAAACGTCCAGCACCACCTGCCCCTGATGCAGCATCACGGTGCGGTCGCCGTAGTCGAGCGCCTGGCGCATGCTGTGGGTCACCATCATGGTGGTCAGCTTGCTTTCGGCGACGATCTTGGCGGTCAGCTCCAACACGAACGCGGCGGTCTTCGGATCGAGTGCGGCGGTGTGCTCATCCAGCAGCAGAATGCGCGACGGTTGCAGCGACGCCATCAACAGGCTGACGGCCTGGCGCTGGCCACCGGACAAGAGGCCGATGCGGTCGGTCAGGCGCTTTTCGAGACCCAGGTTCAGAATCGACAGCTTCTCGCGGAACAGCTCGCGCATGTTGCGCTTGATCGCGAAACCGAACCCGCGGCGCTTGCCGCGCGCCATCGCCAGCGCCATGTTTTCTTCGATGGTCAGCGCTTCACAGGTGCCGGCCATCGGATCCTGAAACACGCGCGCCACCATGCCGGCGCGATCCCAGGCTTGCTTCTTCGTGACGTCGACGCCGTCGATTTCAATGCTGCCGGAGTCCACCAGCAGGTCGCCGGAAATCGCATTGAGGAAGGTCGACTTGCCGGCGCCGTTGGAGCCGATCACGGCGACGAACTGGCCGGTCGGAATTTCCAGGTTGAGACCGCGCAGGGCCGGATTTTCAATCGGGGTGCCCGGATTGAAGGTGATCTTGAGTTCTTTGGCCTTCAACATGTCAGGCTCCCTTGCGCAACAGTTTCAGCTTGCGCTTGCCCATCGGCAGCACCAGCGCCAGCATGACCAGCACGGCGGTAACCAGGTTCAGGTCTTGCGCCTGCAGGCCGATGAAATCGCTGTTCAACGCCAATGCAATGAAGAAACGGTACAGGATCGCCCCGAGGATCACGGCCAGCGTGGTCAGCACCAGCCGACGCGCCGGCAAAATATTCTCGCCGATGATGACGGCCGCCAGGCCGATCACGATGGTTCCGATACCCATGGAAATGTCGGCGCCGCCCTGGGTCTGGGCAAACAGCGCACCACCCAATGCGACCAGCGCGTTGGCCAGCGCCATGCCAGCCAGCGTGGAGCGGCCGGTGGCGATGCCCTGGGCGCGCGCCATGCGGGCGTTGGCGCCGGTGGCGCGCATGGCCAGGCCGATTTCGGAAGAGAAGAACCAGTCCAGCAGCAGCTTGGCAACGATCACCACGACCAGCAACACCAGCGGACGCTCGACGTAGTCCGGCATCCAGTCCGGCAGCAAAATGCTGAAAATGGTCGGCTCGTTGATCAGCGGTACGTTCGGTTTGCCCATCACGCGCAGGTTGATCGAGTACAGCGCGATCATCATCAGGATGCTGGCCAGCAGATCCATGATCTTCAGACGCACGTTCAGCCACGCCGTCGTGAAACCGGCCAGCGCGCCGGCCAGGATGGCCACACCGGTAGCCAGGAAAGGATTGTAGCCGGCAGCGATCATGGTGGCCGCGACAGCGCCGCCGAGCGGGAAGCTGCCGTCGACGGTCAGATCAGGGAAGGTGAGAATGCGGAAAGAAATCAGCACCCCGAGGGCGACCAGGCTGAAAATCAGGCCGATTTCCAGTGCGCCCAACAACGTATACAGCGACATAAAAAGGTCTTTCTAAAAAAACACATTCGGCATCGGCTGCTGGCCGATGCCGAATGTCCTCTGAAAATCACGGCATGCGCCGTCGGTAACGCCGCATGCCGTGCTTCAAGATTACTGCGCCGAGCGGATTGCTCCGATCAGTTGATGACCTTGGTTGCCGACTTGAGGAACTCGGGCGACAGCGTCACGCCTTGTTTCTGTGCAGCGGAAGTGTTGATGTACAACTCCAGGTTCTTGCTGGTCGACGATGGAATGTCGCCCGGCTTTTCGCCCTTGAGGATGCGCGCCACGATTTTACCGGTCTGGCGGCCCAGGTCGTAGAAATTCACGCCCAGTGCAGCCACGGCGCCGCGCTTGACGCTGCCGGTGTCGGAAGCCAGCAGCGGGATCTTGGCGTCGTTGCAGACCTTGGCCAGCGACTCGAAGGTCGACACGACCACGTTGTCGGTGGTGGTGTACATCAGGTCGATCTTGCCGATCAGGCTCTTGGCGGCCGGAGCGACGTCAACCGAGCGCGGCGCGGCGGCTTCCACCAGCGTCATGCCCTGCTTTTCCAGCACGGCCTTGATGGCGTTCAACGCCGACACCGAATTGGATTCGCCCGGATTGTAGACGATGCCGATGCGCTTGGCGGTCGGCAGCACCTTCTTGATGATCTCGACTTGCTTGACCGGATCGAGCATGTGCGACAGGCCGGTCACGTTGGTGCCGGACGGGCCCCAGTCCTTGACCAGTTGCGCCGCGATCGGGTCGGCGATGCCGGAGTACACGATAGGAATGGACTTGGTCGACGCTACCAGCGGCTGCGCCGACGGGGTGCCGATGGCGACGATCACGTCAGGGTTGTCACCGACAAATTTCTTGGCGATCTGACCGGCCGTGCCGGCGTTGCCCTGGGCACTCTGGAATTCGAATTTGAAACCCTTGCCGGCCTCGTAGCCTTCGGCCTTGAGCTCGTCGCGGGTGCCGTCGCGCACGGCATCCAGTGCCGGATGCTCGACGATCGACGTGACCATGACGCTCTTGTCCGCGGCCAGCGCCGGCGCAACGCAGACAGCTGCCAGCGCGAGCGCACCAGTGACGGCGCGCAACGTTTTACTCAATATGAACATATCCTCTCCTCTGTGATGCTGTGTATGAAACAGCGCCTCTAGGGGGGAGGCGCAAAAAGCGCCTCTAGGCGGGCGCTTGCTTTTTCGTCGATGACTGATTATTTGATGACTGTCTTGGCCGATTTGATCAGGTCAGCCGACAAGGTCACGCCTTGTTTTTGCGCAGCGGTCGTGTTGACGAACAGTTCCAGCTTGCTGCTGGTGGCCGAGGCGATGTCGCCCGGCTTTTCGCCCTTCAGGATGCGTGCGACGACCTTGCCGGTCTGGCGACCCAGGTCATAGTAGTTCACGCCCAGCGCAGCAATCGCGCCGCGCTTGACGCTGTCGGTGTCGGAGGCGACCAGCGGGATCTTGGCGTCGTTGCCGACCTTGACCAGCGCTTCATAGGCGGACACGACGTTGTTGTCGGTGTTGGTGTAGATCACGTCGACCTTGCCGATCAGGCTCTTGGCGGCCGAACCGACGTCAACCGTGCGTGGCGCAGCGGCTTCGACCAGCGTGATGCCGGACTTGCCAAGCAATTCCTTCATTGCCTTGACGACCACGGCGGAATTGGCTTCGCCCGGGTTATAGACCATGCCGACGCGCTTGACGTTGGGCACGACGCGCTTGATCAGGTCGACTTGCTTTTCCAGTTCCAGCAAGTCGGACACGCCAGTGACGTTGGTGCCGGATGGCTTCCAGTCCTTGACCAGTTGCGCGGCAACCGGATCGGTTACGCCGGAATAGATGACCGGGATGGTCTTGGTGGCGCTGACCAGGGCCTGGGCCGACGGTGTGGCGATGGCAACGATGGCGTCAGGTTTGTCGCCGACGAATTTGCGGGCGATCTGCGCAGCGGTGCCGGTGTTGCCCTGGGCGCTTTGGTATTCCCACTTGAGATTCTTGCCGGCTTCGAAGCCTTCGTCCTTCAGTTCGTCCTTGACGCCGTCGCGGACGGCATCCAGAGCAGGGTGCTCAACGATCGCGGTAACCAGAACTGTCTTGTCGGCAGCCAGCGCCGGTGCGGAACAGACGGCAGCCAATACGAGGGTGCCAACCAAGGTGCGCAACGACAGTTTTTTCATGCTGGACATGTGTGTCTCCTCAAAATTATTAGATGAAACCGGCAAAAGACGGTAAGTCTAGCCTAGCGCCTGCCAACAATCAATTTGCGTCGGCGATTTCGATGCTGCGGCAAAAGCGCATGAAATCACATAAAAGCGGGACGATTCGATCAAAAGACTTCATCCGATGCGATCTTTCGTACATCCGTTCGTATTTCAATGAAATTCGGCCCGGCGCAGCATTATCTACGGTAAAACGACTTGCTGCAGCCGTGCAAGAAAAACCCGCTTGCTATAATCTGCGCCCTATGCCGAGCCTCCTCCGCCCCGTCGCCGCCTGGATCGCCATCGCCTGCATGGCGATCGGCAGCCTGTTGCCGCTGGCGTCGCAGGCGGCGGCGAAGTCCTCGCCCGAGATGGCCATCTGCTCCACCTCGGCGTCGTGGCAAAGCCCGACCGGGGCGCCGGGCCAGATGGCGCATGCGCATTGCCTGTACTGCAGCGGCGGCCAGCCGTTCCACCTGGATTTTCCGGATGGCAATACCGATGCCTTCCACGCTGCCTTGGTCTACTCCACGACGCCGGCACCGCAGCGCGTGTCGCAACTGCAGCGGCTGCGCGAAGACAGCTGGGCGCGCGCACCCCCGGTCTGAGGGATGCACCGCAACACCAACCTCCCTCTTTTATTTTTCCCAAGGATATCCATGTCCCACCGTCATTTATTCTCGCGCCTGGCCCTGATCGCCGGCATCGCGCTCAGCGGCGCCGCTTCCGCCCATGATTACAAGGCCGGCGACCTGCAGGTCGGCCATCCGTGGGCGCGCCCGACCGTGCCCGGCCAGCCGTCCGGCGGCGCGTACCTGAGCATCGAAAACAAGGGCAAGACCGGCGACAAGCTGGTATCGGTCAGCTCGCCCGTTGCGAAATCCTCCGAAATCCACACCATGTCCATGGATGGCAACGTCATGAAGATGCGCGAAGTGGGCAGCATCGACATCAAGCCGTCCGAGAAGATCGCCATGCAACCCGGCAACGGCTATCACATCATGCTGATCGGCCTGAGCCAGCCGCTCAAGCTGGGCGACAAGATCCCGTTGACGCTGACGTTTGAGAAGGCCGGCAAGTTGGAGGTATCGATTTACGTCGAAGACAAGAGCGCCGGCAAGGATGCTAAAGACGCCAAGGGCGGCATGGAACACATGCATCATTGATGCGCATCATGTGTTGACGGCATCCAGAAAAAAAGCGGCCCGCGGGCCGCTTTTTTCATCTGTGTTTCAAGCGCCGGTGCTGAACGCTTACCGCTTACTTGCGCACCTTTGCCAGCAGCTTGGTGGTGGAGCGATCGTGTTCGAACGCGATCGCCACTGCCTTGCCGCCATACGCCGCCACGGCCTGTCCTTCCGGAATCGCCGTCATATCGTAATCGCCGCCCTTGACGTAAATCTGCGGGCGCGCTTCCTGCACGACTTCCAGCGCCGTGTCTTCCTCGAAAGGCACCACCAGCGACACCGACTCCAGCGCGGCCAACACGGCCATGCGGTCTTCGCAGGTGTTGATCGGACGATCATCGCCCTTGCCGAGGCGCTTGACCGAGGCATCGGTATTGGCCGCAACCACCAGCGATGCGCCTTCGGCGCGCGCCTGCGCAAGGTAGGTCACATGGCCGCGATGCAGGATGTCGAACACGCCGTTGGTCAGCACCACCGGCTGCGGCAAGGCGGCGACACGCGCCTGGAGATCGGCGCGGCTGCAGATTTTTTTCTCGAAATCACTCATGGACAATTCCAGATAAGGTTGGCGTTGCAAGCTTGCATTCGCATGTAAAAAAGCCGCACCTGGGTGCGGCTTTGCCGATTCGGAAGCGTCCGGGTCAGGCGGCGGCGGGATGTGCCGGCGGCGCCATGCGCGTAACGATTTCCTTGCGGTAGCGGTTGAGCTCCTGCACGGTCTCGAACGTGCGCTCGAACAGCAGCGACATGTTGTGCAGGATGCGATCGACGACCTTCTTTTCCCACTCGCTGTCGAACTTGATCTGCGTGTCGAGCCAGTGCTCCAGCCACTCCGGATCCGGCAGGCGGCTTTGCACGGTGTCGTTCGGGAACAGCGCCTGATTGACGTGCAGGTTGGTCGGATGCAGCGGCTTTTCCGTGCGACGAGCCGACGCCATCAACACGCCGATCTTGGCGAAGGCGGCGCGCGCGGTGTCGCCGACTTCGACCAGGGCTTTTTTCATGTAGCGCAGGTAAGCGCCGCCATGGCGTGCTTCGTCCTGGCTGATGATCTTGTAGATTTGCTTGATGACTGGCTCGGTGTGCCAGTCGGAGGCGCAGCGATACCAGTGGTTCAGGCGGATTTCACCGCAGAAGTGCATCATCAGCGTTTCCAGCGGCGGCGCCGGATCGAACTCGAAGCGCACGTTGTGCAATTCTTCTTCCGTCGGTGCGAACTCCGGCTTGAAGCGGCGCAGGTATTCCATCAGCACCAGTGAATGTTTCTGCTCTTCGAAAAACCACACCGACATGAAGGCGGAAAAGTCGCTGTCGCCGCGGTTGTCGCGCAGGAACATTTCCGTCGCAGGCAGCGCCGACCACTCAGTGATCGCATTCATGCGAATGGTCTGGGCTTGCTCGTCGGAGAGCATGGAAGCGTCGAATTTGTCCCAAGGAATATCTTTATCCATGTTCCAGCGGACTTGCTCGAGCGATTTAAACAGTTCTGGGTACAGCATTCTGACCTTGCCTATGATTTAACTTGTTGATTTTACCAAGAATTTTCCCCGTCCCCATACTAAAACGGCTTCATTTCAGAATGATGACAAGCGGCAAAGTCTCGCAATTAATGCGGACAAATGTTGTTGTTTTGCGCCGATCAAGGGGATTTGGGCTTGCGGGAGGCTGGCTTGGGTTGGCGAGATTGTACAACAGTCGATTTGGCGCGTGTTCGCGGTTTGGCTGCGGGCTTGGCTTTTGTTGTTTTTTTCTGCGCTGCGGGGGCGGGGGTTTTGACCTCTTTCCCGACCGGAACCTGGTCCGCCAGCACGTTGCCGACCGCCTGCTGGAATTGCTCCTGCAACAAGTTCCACCATGCCGTCGGATTGGCTATCGTGGCCTGGAAGTCAGGCGCGGCGGAATCGGACTTGCCTCCCGAGGAGGCCGAGGCGGCGGCTTGCGGCTGCGTCGGCGCTTCTTGCTCAGCTTCCGGCGCAACTTCCGGTTCAGGTTCGGGCTCCACCGCAGCCGGAGCAGCCTCCGCCGCCGGCTTGCCTTGCGGCGGCCATGTCGGGAAGCCGAACGGCGAACCCGTCTTCGCGGCCGCCGCGCCCTGACCTTCACCTTCTCGCGTTGACAGGATCGCACCCATCGCCTGCAGCGTCGTCAGCGTGGCGCTTTGCACTTCCAGCGTCTGTATGGTCGCGCGCAACATGTTCATGTTGAGCTCAAGCCAGGAGGCGACCGTCTTGAGGTCAGAGATCTTCTTGTTGATTTCTTCCACCGACAGCGACGGAATACCTATCGCCGGCGCGCCCATGCTGCCCCACATCTTGCGCATGAATTCCATGGTGTCGGAAATGGATCCGGCGCCGGGCATGTTGTTTTGGTTCAGCATTGCGGTCTCCCATCGGTAAAAACGTACACGTCAGCTTGCAATGATTGTACGTGGTTTGCAGGCGCGGGCAACGCATTCCTCGCCTTCGGATGGCAAGGCCGCGATACACTTACGCCATGACAGAAGCAACGGTTTTTCCATCCACCAGGCGCTGGCGCATTGCCGCGCTGATCCTGCTCACCATCGTGCTGCACGTGCTGGCCATCCACTGGGGCAAGGACTATTTCAACGCGGCGAATGCCGATGAGCGCGCCGCTTCCAGCGTAAGCGTGACACTGCATCCGCTGGCGTTGCCCACGCAACCGGTATCGCTGCCGGCCGCTGCCGCACCCAAGCCGCCGAAAGCGGTCAAACCGCGTCCGCCTGCCTCCCCGGCGCCGCAACCGGCCGCTGCGGTTGCAAACGTTGCAGCCGCCGGCGATAACCAATCGCCTATTGATACACCGGCGCCCGAGCCTGTACAAACTGCCAGCGCCGCCGAACCTGCGGCGCCCAAAGACGACAGCACGCCTGTCTCTCAAGGCACCCAGTATCACTTCGACCCACCGCCCTCGGCCGCGCTGGAATACGACGTCGTGGCGTTCTCCGACAACCTGACCTGGCGCGGCACCAGTACGCTGGACTGGAAAACCGACGGCAGCCGCTACACGGTCGACGGCGAGGTCTATACGCGCCTGTTTGCCAAGATCGCCTTCCTTAACTTCACCAGCAGCGGCGAAATCGGCGCATTCGGCGTCGAACCCGAGTTGTATACCGAGAAGAAACGCAACCGAGCCGCCACCAACACGCATTTCAACCGCGAACGCAACGTCGTCAGCTTTTCCGCCTCGACCACCAGCTATCCGCGCGCCGGCGGCGAGCAGGATCGCGCCAGCCTGATCTGGCAACTGGCCGCCATCGGTCGCGGCGACAGCGGAAAATTCGCCCCCGGCGCGGTCATCGACATGTTCGTGGCCGGCGTGCGTGATGGCGAAGTCTGGCGCATGCAAGTCGTCGGCCAGGAAGAAATCCGTCTCATCACCGGCGCCGCCCAGGCTTGGCACGTGGTGCGCCAGCCGCGCCCGGGCTCTTACGAGCAACGCCTCGACATCTGGCTGGAACCGGGCCGGCAGTGGTATCCGGCCCGGCTGCGCTTTACCGAAACAAACGGGGATTATCTTGAACTGTCGCTGTCCGGACTCAAAACCCCGTGACGGAAACTTTGCCTGAAAACTCTATAAACTAGCGCCATCGAGCGTGGTCGAAACAAACCAGCAACGCTCCGAAAAACCGTAGGCACGCTTCGTCCCGGCAGCTACACCGCCGCCGCGCAGTTGCCGAATTTTCAAGTGATTTCACATGCATAGTCAAAACATCAACATTTCTTTGCGCGGCCTCCTGTCGCGCCTGCTTTGCACCTTGCTGCTGAGCGCGGCCGCCATTTCTCCCCTGGCTCTTGCCGCCGAGCCGGCCCAACATCCGGTGTTCAAGCGCAAGGTCAGCCTGCCGCCGTCGGCCGATCTTCACTACAACATCGAAGCCAAGCAAAGCGGCCTGCAGGTCACCGGTGAATCGACGGTGAAATGGAGCAACGCCAACGGCAAATACAGCGTCAACGCCGAAACCCGTGCAATGCTGGTCGGCAAAATCCTGGAAGCCACCAGCGAAGGCGACGTTGACGAGTACGGACTGGCGCCGGCGCGCTTCGTGGAAAAACGCTTCCGCCGCGAAGCGTCCACCACCACCTTCAACCGCGAAACGCACGCCATCAACTTCACACAATCGACCGAGACCTACCCGCTCAAGGGCGGTGAGCAAGATCGCACCAGCATCATCTGGCAGCTGATTTCCGTGGCGCGCGGCGCGCCGGACAAGTTCACCAACGGTTCCGAATGGCTGTTCTTCGTGGCCGGTCCGCGCGACGCCGAGCAATGGAGCTTCAAGGTAGTCGGCCGCGAAAAAATCAAGACCAAACAAGGCGAAGTCAACGCCGTGCACATCTTCCGCGCGCCACCGCCGGACGACAAGAGCCAGAAGCTCGACATCTGGCTGGCGCCATCGTCGGACTGGTATCCGGTGCGCCTGCGCTTCACCGATCCGGACGGCGACTTCATCGAACAGACGCTCGACAACGTCAGCAAGAAATAGAAATAGCGGAAGCAATGACAAGCCTCACGACCCACAAATAAGAAGACAGAAACATGAACATCGCAACAACGCCACGTCCCTCCCTGCCACACCGCGCGCTGGTCCTTTTCAGCGGCGGGCAGGATTCCACCACCTGCCTCGCGTGGGCGCTTTCACGTTATGAAAAAGTCGAAACCATCGGCTTCGACTATGGCCAACGCCATGCCATCGAACTGAAAGTGCGCCCTGCGCTGCTGGAAAAAATGCGCGGCTTTTCGGATACATGGAACAACAAGCTCGGCGAAGACCACATGATCGACCTGTCCCTCATCAGCAAGATTTCCGACACCGCATTGACGCGCGACGTCGCCATCTCCATGCAGGAAAACGGCTTGCCCAATACCTTCGTGCCAGGTCGCAACCTGCTGTTCATGACGGTGGCAGCGACAGTGGCGTACCGGCGTGGGCTGGACGTGCTGGTGGGCGGGATGTGCGAGACCGATTTCTCGGGCTATCCGGATTGCCGCGACGACACCATGAAGGCCTTGCAGGTCGCGCTCAACCTCGGCATGGCGACGCATCTCAAAGTGGAAACACCGCTCATGTGGATCGACAAGGCGGCCACCTGGCGCCTGTCCGAAGAGCTCGGCGGCAAAGCGCTAGTCGACCTGATCCGTTCGGATACGCACACCTGTTACCTGGGTGAACGCGGCGCCTTGCACGACTGGGGTTATGGCTGCGGCAAATGTCCTGCCTGCGACCTGCGGGCGCGCGGTTATCAGCAATATGCGCAGACTGCATGACAAGCTGACGACCAAATTGCAGACATAAAAAAACGGCAGGTTTAGCTCCCCTGCCGTTTTTTTTTGCGCCTTCCGATTGCCTATACTGCGACCGTCAGAACAATTCGTTCTTCATCTGGTTCTTGGCTTTTTCTTCTTCCGGCGATGCCGCCGCGCCATGTTCGCCCAAGCCAAGGTCGCGCACACTGGCGCTCGGCGGATATTCCGAATAATAGTATTCGCCGCCCGATTCGATCAGGCCGGTCGGCACCGTACGGTCGACCATCGGCACGTCCTTGAGGGCCTTCTGCATGTAGCTGATCCAGATCGGCAACGCCAGGCCGCCGCCGGTTTCGCGATCGCCCAGGCTCTTCGGCTGGTCGTAGCCCATCCAGGCGATACCAACCAGGTTCGGCTGGTAGCCGGCGAACCAGGCGTCCATCGAATCGTTGGTGGTGCCGGTCTTGCCGGCCAGGTCGGTACGCTTGAGCGAGAGCGCCTTGACCGCAGTACCGTGACGCACGACGTCGCGCAACATGCTGTCCATCACGAAGGCGTTGCGCGCATCGATGACGCGATTGGCTTCATCGCCGGAGCGGGCCGGATGCGCTTCAGAGAGCGTGTTGCCGTTGTTGTCGGTGATCTTCGAGATCAGGTAAGGATTGATCTTGTAGCCGCCGTTGGCGAACACCGAATAGGCGCCCACCATCTGTAACGGCGTCACCGCGCCGGCGCCCAGCGCAAGCGTCAGGTAAGGCGGATTCTTGTCGGCGTCGAAACCGAAGCGCGTAATGTATTCCTGCGCATACTTCACGCCGACGCGTTCGAGGATGCGGATCGACACCAGGTTGATCGACTTCTGCAGCGCGCGGCGCATCGAGATCGGGCCTTCGAACTTGCCGCCGTAGTTCTTCGGTTGCCACACCTGGCCGCCGGTCTGGGTAAACGTCAGCGGCGCATCGTTGATGATGGTGGCCGGCGACAAACCTTTTTCCAGCGACGACGAATAGATGAACGGCTTGAACGACGAGCCCGGCTGGCGCCACGCCTGGATCACGTGGTTGAACTTGTTGCGATTGAAGTCGAAGCCGCCGACCAGCGAACGGATCGAGCCGTCGTTGGGATCGAGCGAGATGAACGCCGATTCGACTTCCGGCATTTGCGTGACGATCCAGTTCTTGCCGTCCTGGAACACGCGGATGATGGCGCCGCGCTTGATCTTCTTCTGCGGCGGCGCTTTTTCGCTGAGCAAGTTGCCGGCAAAGCCGAGGCCGCTGCCGGAAATCTTGATTTCGTCGCCGGTCGCCAGCACTGCGGTGATTTCCTTTGTGGTTGCCTCCAGCACGACGGCGGCGATCAGGTCGTCGCTGTCCGGATGGTCTGCCAACTCGGATTCGATGGCGTCATCGGCTTCTTCCTTCGACGCGGTCGGAATCTCCATGTAGCCTTCCGGGCCGCGGTAACCGTGGCGGCGTTCGTAGTCGATGATGCCGCGGCGCAGCGCCAGGTAGGCGGCATCCTGGTCGGCCTTGGTAATGGTGGTGAAGACGTTCAGGCCGCGCGTGTAAGTGTCGTCCTTGAACTGCGCGTAGACTAGCTGGCGCGCCATTTCCGAGACGTATTCCGCGTGCACGCCGAAGGCGGTGCTGTCGCTCTTGACCTTCAGTTCTTCATCCTTGGCCTGGGTATATTGCGCGTCGGTGATGTAGCCGAGCTGGCGCATGCGCAGCAAGATGTATTGCTGGCGCGCGTGGGCGCGTTTCGGGTTGACCACCGGGTTGTAGGCCGAGGGCGCCTTTGGCAAACCTGCCAGCATGGCCGATTCGGCGATGGTCAGCTCCTTGAGCTGCTTGCCGAAGTAGATCTGCGCCGCGGAGGAGAATCCGTAGGCGCGCTGTCCCAGATAAATCTGGTTCATGTAGACCTCGAGGATCTGGTCCTTGGTCAGGTTGCGTTCAATTTTCCAGGCCAGCGGAATTTCATAGAGGAACTTGCGCGACGCCTTTTGCAGGAAAGTCGGCTCATTGCTGGTGAGGAAGAAATTGCGCGCCACCTGCTGCGTGATGGTGCTGGCGCCGCCGCTGCCGCCCGACAGGTTGGCGACCGAGGCGCGCACGATGCCCTGATAGTCGACGCCGCCGTGCTCATAGAAACGATCATCCTCGATCGCCAGCACGGCCTTTTTCATGATGTCGGGAATGTCCTTGATGTGCACCAGGTTGCGACGCTCCTCGCCGAACTCGCCGATCAGCACGCCGTCTGCGGAGAATACGCGCAGCGGAATCTTGGGGCGATAGTCGGTCAGCGTGTCGAGGTCAGGCAGCTTGGGATACGCCAGCGTGACGACAAACCCCAGCACCAGCACCGCCATCAGCACCAGCGCCACCAGCAGGCCAACGCTGCCCAGCAGCACGCGCAGGACCGGATGCAGGCGCTTTTTGACTGTCTTGGCGGGGGCGGAGCCGGGAGTGGCTGCAGGTGCGGAGGCACTCGCAGGGTTCGGTGCTGCGTCAGCGGGTTGCGAAGCTGGCGCTTTGCCGTTGTTTTCTGGGGTGGTCATGCGCGTGAGACTGGTGAGAAAGACAATCCCCGCATTATAACGACTTGCGGGAGGGTGAATTCCGGCAATTCTCCGGAAACGAAGCTGATCGGCGGCGTCATGGGTCGCGGGAAGGCAGCCCGGCGCAGCGCAATCGTTGCTCAGAAACCGTTTGCGCCGGGAAGTTTCGCCGGACCCGTTTTGCACTCGCATTGATGCCACGGGGAAAATTGCTTTACAGACAACAAATGTTGTTGCTAGGATGCCGCATGTTGTCTTAACGGCAATTATTTTGGTTGCCGGGTCCGATGACCGGCAACTCCGCCCAGCGAGCCTCGTCGCCTCCGCCTATTTCCGAAATGCAATTTTGTTGAACCTGTCCCGGCTCTTTCACCACCACACGCCTTCGATGGCCGGCCTCGACATCGGCCAGTCCGAAGTCAGGATGGTCGAATTCGCCGGAACGCGCGCGCAGTCGGCGCAACTGGCGTGCTGCGCGCGCGAAGCGCTGCCCGATGGCGCGATCGGCCATGACGGCATCGACAATCTGCGCCAGGTGATGGAAGCAGTGTCCCGTCTGTGGGAGAAAAGCGGATCGCAAGCCAGACAAGTCGCCATCGCCATCCCGTCCGCGAGCGCGGTCACGCAGGTACTCGCAGTCCCTGCCACCGGCAGCCGGGCGCAACATGCAGCGCTGGCCAGACAGCATGCGGAAAGCATGCTGCCTTATCCGCTGGAGCAAGCCCTGCTCGATTTCCGCATTATCGGACCGACGCGCAATACGCCGGGACAGCTCGACATGCTGGTCGCTGCAGCACGCCGTGACGACGTCGAGGACCGCATCGCCGTGACGGAGTCCCTGGGACTGCAGGCGGTGGTAGCCGACATCGAAAGCCATGCCGCGTTGACTGCCCTGACCGGAACGCTGCCGGCGGCGCAAACCTCTTCCGCCTTCGCGCTGGTGACCCTGGATATGCATGGCACGCTCCTGTCGCTATGCTGCGACGGCCGTGTTGCCGGCGAACGGCAACTGGCGGTCGGCCTCCGGCAACTGCAGCGCGATTTGCAGCAACAGGACGGCGACCAGCACGATGTCCTGGCGACCTGCCTGGCGCACGCTGCCAGGGACATTGCCCAGGCGCTGCAAACGCTGCAGCAGCAATCCTCGTGCGCGCCCGCGCACATCGTGCTGGCCGGGCCGGGCGCTGCCATTCCCGGCCTGGAGGAAGCCGTGCGCCGGCACACGGCCTTGAGCACCGCCGTGGCCGCCCCCTTCGCCGGCATGGCGCTGGCGCCCGGCATCGACCACGAGCAGCTAGCGGTGAACGGCCCTGCTTGCTCCACGGCTTGCGGCCTGGCCTTGCGTCGCTTCGACCGATGACCGGCATCAATTTCCTGGCGCAGCGCAACCTGGCAGCGAGTGCTCAACGAGGCTTTTACCTGTTGCTAGGCACGACGGTGGCCGCCGGACTTGCCGTCACGCTGGCCTTGTCATGGCATATCGACGAACAAGCCGCACGGCAGCAGCAATTGCTCGATCTGCTGCGCACCGAACATGTCAGGCTGGATACCGCAATCAACGCCGGCAAGGCGCAAGACGAAAAGATCGCCGCGCTTGAAAACAGGCGAGGCCACCTTGAAGCCCTGCAACAGCAACGCAACGAGGCAACGCAACTATTGGGAGAACTGGCGCGCCGCATGCCGCCGCACGTTTTCCTCACCACACTGGCCCAACAAGGCCGCAACGTCACCTTGAGCGGCTCGGTGCCCTCGCACCGGCATGTCATGCAATTGCTGGAAGCCTTGCGCGACGCCGACGGCGCCTTCGCGCAAATCGAATTGCAGGAAGCCCGCAGCGCGCCCAATGCAAACCCGACGCCGACCGATCCCGGCCGACTTCATGACTTCGTGATCACGGCCGGCCATCGCGCCGTGGCGGCGCGATGAACGCGGCGGAACTCATCCGACAATGGCGCGAACTCAATGACCGTCATCCGTCAGCCTGGCCGCGCACGTGGCGCGATGCCTTGCTGCTGGCGCTGTTCCTGGCTGTGGTGTTGGCCGGCTGGCAGCTTTGCCTGAGGCCTGCGATCGCCGCACTGGAGCGGAGTGAAATCGATTACGCCACCCTGAAATCGACCTATCCGGAAAAATATCGCAGGGCCATGGCCTTCGCCCATTCCACCCAGCGCGCCCGACACCTGGAGCAAGCTGTCGCAACGCTTGAACTGCAACTGCAACCGCATGCCGGCATTGATCCGGTACTGGATGCCATCGGCGACGCCGCGCTGCAAAACCGGCTGCAATTCGAGTTCGCCAGGCCGGGACGACCCGAGATAAAAAACGGCTATGTCGAAGCGCCCATCGCCATCCGGCTGAGCGGCAATTACCACGACGTCGGCCGTTTTGCCGCCGACATGGCGGCAACGGCGCATATCGTCATCCTGAGCGACTTGCACCTCAGCAGCACCGATCGCTTCGGTCGCGTAACCTTGGAGGCGATTGCCCTGGCCTATCGGCGCAATCCGGACGGTGAGGAAAAATCATGACCCGGCAATCGGCCCATGCGTTTCCATCGGCGATCCTGCTGGCCTCGCTGCTGGCGAGCTGCACCGAACGCGACACACCGGATCAGCTGCGCGCGCAGCTCGACTCCGTTCGCCTCAGCACGCCGCCGACGATGCCGGCTACCCAACCTTCAAACGAATTCACCGCCCATGCCTACCCCGTCGCAGAAGATGGAAATGCAGTCACCCCGTTCGGCGCCCCTGCCGCCGCCATACCGAACGAGATCGATATCGATGAACGTCCGCGCCAGCGCGGCGCCAGGCAGCCCCTCGAGGACGTTCCGCTGGAATCGATACGCCTGGTCGGCACACTCTCGCGCGACGGCCGTACGGACGCCTTGCTGCAGGTCGACAAGGTCGTCTATCCCGCGCGTGCGGGGGACTATCTTGGCCAGAATTTCGGCGTCATCCGCAGCATCCAAGGCAGGCGTGTCGAACTGGAAGAACTGGTCCGCAACGGCGGCGACTGGGAAAAACGCATGACGGCGCTCGAATTGCAAGGAAGCGGAAAATGACGCAAACGCTTTACCGCATCACGTTGTGGACGATGTTCTCGCTGTTGATTTGCGGCGGCGTGCAGGCACAGCAGCGCAACGCCCTTCTCGCCATCGACGCCGAGCAACTCGACAGCCGCCTCGAAGTCCGCCTGACATTGCGCACCCCGCCGACCACCGCGCCCGTGCATTTCTCCACTGCCTCGCCGGCCCGCATCGTCATCGATCTTGCCGACACCGACAACGCGATCGGCACCCAGCAACACAAGCTCAACACCGGGCCATTGCGCCACCATACCGTCGCGTCTTCCGCAGGACGCAGCCGCGTCGTCCTCAACCTGCGGCATATGTCGCCCTACTCCGTGCGCACCGAAGCAGACGCCGTCATCGTCTCCATTTCCGGCAATGACACGTTGCCGGCGGCAGGCAGGCCCCTGATCGGCGGCATCGACTTCCGCCGCGGCACGCAAGGCGAGGGCCGCGTCATCGTCGATCTGCCGGGACCGGAGACCGCGCTCGACATCCGCCGGCAAGGACGGCAGATCATCGCCGACATCCTCCATGCCGACCTGCCCGCGCGTTTGCCGCGACGCCTTGACGTCGGCGATTTCGGCACGCCGGTCAACGCCATCGACGCCGGCCGGCGCGGTGCGGATGTGCGACTGCTGATCGACGCTGAGCCGCTGGCGGAATATCACGCCTACCAGAAGGAGGCGCAACTGGTGATCGAAGTGCGCACCCCGGCCGACGCCGGCAAGGGTTCGGCGCAACGCCATCAGCCCTATCGCGGCGACAAGCTGTCGCTGCAGTTCCAGAACATCGAGGTGCGCGCCATCCTGCAGGTGCTGGCCGATTTCACGGGCATCAACATCATTGCCAGCGATGGCGTCGGCGGCGCGCTGACCCTGCGCCTGAAAGACGTGCCGTGGGATCAGGCGCTGGACATCGTGTTGCAGGCGCGCGGGCTGGACATGCGGCGCAACGGCAACGTCATGTGGGTAGCGCCGCGCGAAGAGCTGCTCACGCGCGAACGGCTTGAACTGGAGCAACGCGCCCAGATCGCCGACCTCGAGCCGTTGCGCGCCGAAGTATTCCAGCTCAACTACCAGAAGGCCGAAGCCTTCCGCAAAGTGTTCGGTGAAGATGTTGCCACCGGCATCGGCCCCGGCAGCGACCGCCGGCCGACGCTGCTGTCGCGCCGCGGCAGCGCCGTGGTGGACCAGCGCACCAACCAGTTGTTCGTGACCGATACGCCCTCGGTGCTCGACAACATCCGCAAGCTGCTGGAGAAGATCGACATCGCCGCGCGCCAGGTGCTGATCGAAGCGCGCATCGTCGAAGCCGACGACAGCTTCAGCCGCAACCTCGGCGCGCGTTTGGGATTTTCCTCCAAGGCCAACGGCGTCGCCGCCGCCGGCACCTACAACCAGGTCGGCGAGGCGGCGGGCCTGACCAAGGCTGCCGCCAATTCATATTCCACCAACCATGCCGTCAACCTGCCGGCGCAGGGGATCGGCGGGGCAGCTGCGGGCGGTTTCGCGCTGAGCCTGTTCAACGCCGCCGCCAACCGTTTCCTCACGCTTGAACTGTCGGCGCTGGAAGCCGACGGCAAAGGCAAGATCGTCTCCAGCCCGCGTGTGGTCACCGCCGACCAGCAACCGGCACTGATCGAACAGGGCGAAGAAATTCCCTACCAGCAAGCGACCAGCAGCGGCGCAACGTCGACCGCCTTCAAGAAGGCCAACCTCAAGCTCGAAGTCACGCCGCAGATCACCCCCGACGGCAATGTGATCCTCAGCGTCGACATCAACAAGGACAGCCGCGGCACCGCCACGCCGGGCGGTCTGGCGATCAACACCAAGCACGTCAGGACGCTGGTGCAGGTGGAAAACGGCGGCACCGTGGTGATCGGCGGCATCTATACCCAAACCGAATCGAACACCGTCTCCAAGGTGCCGCTGCTGGGCGACATCCCGGTACTGGGAAATCTGTTCAAACATAGCGCCCGCGTCGATCACAAAACGGAATTGCTGATTTTCCTCACGCCGAAAATCGTCGCCGACCGCAATTTCCTGCGGTAGCAGGTCCCAAAATCATGTTTTTCCCGATATTTCCCCGACAACGGCGCGACAGACGGTAAAATCGCCTATTGCAGCTGGTTGCACAAGGCGGGCCGCCAAACCAACAACACTGGCCTCCTGCGACCCGCTATCCGGACAATCCCGCAGCGAAAAATCGTATATGAGTGGAAGCATTTTTCTTGTCGGCCTGATGGGCGCCGGCAAGACAACGATAGGGCGCGCCCTGGCGAAAAAACTGAACAAACGCTTCGTCGATTCGGATCACGAGATCGAGTCGCGCACCGGCACAACCATTCCGGTGATTTTTGAAATCGAAGGCGAGGAAAGTTTCCGCAAGCGCGAAGCCGACGTCATCCGTGAACTCAGCGCCCAGCAGGACATCGTCCTGGCCACCGGCGGCGGCGCCATCCTGCGCGCCGAAACACGCGCCTACCTGAAGCAGCGCGGCACCGTCATTTATCTGCGCGCCGGCATCAACCAGATCCTGCAACGCACCGGCCGCGACAAGAACCGTCCGCTGCTGCAAACCGCCGATCCGCGCCGCAAGCTCGAAGAACTGTCGCGCCAGCGCGATCCGTATTACCGCGAAGTGGCCGATTTCGTCATCGAGACCGGCCGCCCCAACGTGCAGTTCCTGGTGCAGGCGATCCTGAGCCAACTCGAACTGACACCCAAACAGATTGCCGATGCCGCCTTTACGCCGGCGACCTCCTCCGCACAACCAGCCGCCAACGTCGAACCTGCCATGACCGCCTCCACCTTCACCCCCGTCGCCCTGCAAGTCGAACTGGGAGAGCGCAGCTATCCGATCACCATCGGCCACGATCTGCTGTCGAACCCCGAATTACTGACGCGCCACGTCGCCGGCAAGCGCGTCGCGGTGGTCACCAACGACAAGGTCGGCCCGCTATACCTGCCGCGCGTGCGCAAGCTGCTCGAAGACGCCGGCAAGCAGGTCACCGAAATCGTCCTGCCCGACGGTGAAGAACAAAAGACCTGGGCCAGCCTGATGAAAGTGTTCGACGTCCTGCTCGCCGAAAAATGCGATCGCAAGACCACGCTGGTCGCGTTGGGCGGCGGCGTCATCGGCGACCTGACCGGTTTCGCAGCGGCGTCGTACATGCGCGGCGTGCCGTTCGTGCAGATCCCGACCACGCTGTTGTCGCAGGTCGATTCGTCGGTGGGCGGCAAGACCGGCATCAATCATCCGCTCGGCAAGAACATGATCGGCGCGTTCTACCAGCCGCAAGCCGTGATCGCCGACACCGCCACGCTGCATACGCTGCCGCCGCGCGAACTGGCGGCAGGCCTGGCCGAAGTGATCAAGCACGGCGCCATCATCGACGCCCCCTTCTTCGACTGGATCGAAGCCAACATCGACAAGCTGGTGGCCAAGGACAACGCTGCGCTGGCGTACTCGATCCAGCGCTCCTGCGAAATCAAGGCCGACGTGGTGCGCCAGGACGAACGCGAAGGCGGCCTGCGCGCGATCCTCAACTTCGGCCACACGTTCGGCCACGCGATTGAGAACGGCCTCGGCTATGGCCAATGGCTGCACGGCGAAGCGGTCGGCTGCGGCATGGTGATGGCAGCCGATCTGTCGCATCGCCTCGGCTACATCGACGCCGTTTCGAAAGACCGCCTGACCGCGCTGGTCAAGGCCGCCGGCCTTCCGGTGGTGGCGCCCGACCTTGGTGCGGCCCGCTGGCTGGAGCTGATGGAGGTCGACAAGAAGAATGAAGGCGGCGCGATCAAGTTCATCCTGATCAAACCGCTGGGACAGCCGCTGATCACCAACGTGCCGCAGGATGTCTTGCTGCAGACGCTGGCGGCGTGCGTACAAACCCGAAGCTGACGACGACGGTTGCAGAACGTCATTGCGTCGCCGTCGATTGAAGAACCTCCATTGATGCACCTGAATGATTTCCTGACATGACCCAAGACGCGCCGCTCCACCTTGCTCCTTATGCCGCCCATGCAGCAACATCGACAGGGCGGCGCTTCTCCGAACCTGCGCCCGGCTCGCGTACCGAATTCCAGCGCGACCGCGACCGCATTATCCATTCCACCGCGTTCCGCCGCCTCGAATACAAGACCCAGGTCTTCGTCAATCATGAAGGCGACCTGTTCCGCACGCGCCTGACCCACAGCATCGAAGTCGCCCAGATCGCGCGTTCCTGCGCACGCAACCTGCGCCTGAACGAAGACCTGGTGGAAGCCATCTCCCTGGCGCATGACCTTGGCCATACGCCTTTCGGCCACGCCGGCCAGGATGAACTCAATACCTGCATGAAGGACTTCGGCGGCTTCGAGCACAACCTGCAAAGCCTGCGCGTGGTCGACGACCTCGAACAACACTATGGCGCCTTCGACGGCCTCAACCTGATGTTCGAAACGCGTGAGGGGATCCTCAAGCATTGCTCGCCGGCCAATGCGCGCCAGCTCGGCGCCATCGGCCAGCGCTTCATCGACAAGAAGCAGCCGAGCCTGGAAGCGCAACTCGCCAACCTGGCAGACGAGATCGCCTACAACAACCACGACATCGACGACGGCCTGCGTTCGGGCCTGCTGACGATCGCGCAGCTGGGTGAAGTGGATTTCTTCGCGCGCCATCAGCGCGAAGCGGAACGGGCCTACCCCGGCATCACCGGCCGCCGCGCCATCAACGAAACCGTGCGCCGCATGATCAACACGTTGATCGTCGACCTGATCAGCACCTCCCAGGAAAACATCGCCGCCGCGGCGCCGCGCAGCATCGAGGACGTGCGCAACGCCGCGCCGCTGATCGCCTTCTCCGAACCGATGCAGCAGGAAGCCGCCGTGCTCAAGCGCTTCCTGCGCCAGAACCTGTATCGTCACTACCAGGTCAATCGCATGACCGCCAAGGCGCGCCGCATCATCGCCGAATTGTTCCAGGCGTTCCTGTCGCAGCCGACTTTGTTGCCGCCCGACTACGTGGTCGCCGAACCGGATGATGAAGGCGTGCGCCGTCAGGCGCGCCAGGTGTCGGACTACATCGCCGGCATGACTGACCGTTACGCCATGCGCGAACACCGGCGTTTGTTCATGGTGGAAGAACTGTAGAAAAAGATTCTGACACGGTTCGTACATCTTCAAGATTCAGCCGCTTTGTGCCTCTGATTTGCACAAACACATTGCCTCCGCGTTTATCGTTGCTACCCTGAGAGCACGAAAAACCCATCTCTGCGGCCAACAACTGGTGGAGATGTCAAGACCATGCGAATACCTTTCCTCCGAGTGCGGCACGTCGCCGCGCTGACCCTGTCTTTTCTGTGTTGCCATGCCCATGGACAACCCAATCCCGCCAAACCTCCCGGCAACAACGACATCGTCGTCGGCCAGTCTGCGGATCTGAGCGGCCCCTACGCCAAGATCACACGCCAGTTCATCACCGGAGCAAACGTCTACTTCGCCCAGCTCAACAGCCGCGGCGGGATAGCGGGCCGGCGGGTGAGGTTGATGACGCTGGATGACCAGAACGATCCTGCCCTGGCGGTCAAGAACACGCAGGACCTGCTCGACGAGCACAAGGCCATCGCGCTGTTCGGCTATATCGGCGCGCAAACCACCGCCGCGGTATTGCCGTTGATCAACGAACGCAAGGTAGCGTATTTCGCCCCCGTGACGGGCTCCTGGATTGTGTACGCCGCGTTCAATCGGCATGTCTTCACGATACGCGCGAGCTATATCAACGAATACGACTATCTGTTTTCACGCTTCACGCAGATGGGACTGAAACGGCTGGCGATCTTCAATGACGCTACGGGACTGCCGCACAACGTCATGATGAAAACCAAGATCAGCAATGCAAACGCACAGCTGGTCGCCTCGGAAAGCATCGTGGGACAGAACGTCGACAAGATCGCCGACAAGCTTTTGGAAAGCCGGCCCGACGTGGTGCTGATCATGAGCATTTCGCAAAACGTCAACAGTGCTTTGATACGAAGCCTGCGCGCCAAGGGCTATCTCGGCTATTTCTATTGCGCCTCGCTGGTATGCAGCCCGCTGCTGACCAGCGACCTTGAGGAAGCCGCAAGCGGCCTGATCATTTCGCAAGTCGTGCCTCATCCCTGGAAAGCGCGCACGCCGATCGTGCATGAATACCAAAAGGCAATGCGCGTAGCCAGGGTGGGACAGTTCAGCTATCTCGGACTCGAAGGTTATATCGCAGCAAAAGTGCTGGCGGAGGGGCTCAGCCGCGTCAGCCACCGGCTGACGCACGAGAAATTAATTGTCGCACTGGAAACAGTCAACGATAAAACCTATGATCACGCCGGCTATCAAATCAATTTTTCGCCGTCCAGTCACCAGGGTTCCACTTATGTCGACATGACGACAGTGGATAAGGGCGGCGTCATCCAGCCGTAGATTATTTCGCCGCAAGCGATTTGAGGGATACGATCATCGGTCTCACCGGGCGAGATGCACGATAGCTGCAAAAGGGTCTTTCCGAAAAACAATAATCATCCCAATTTCAGTGAAAACGATACGTATTGTCTCGATTCTGTTCATAAATTCTTACAAACGAAGTTGGTATTGTGACCTTCAGATTTCGGTCAGCATGCCGTAAGTTGAGGATGGACTGCCATTTCCCCTCCTTCTTGCGTGCGGTCCTTGTACAGGAGACCTGCCATGTCTATCAGCACCAACACGATTAATACCAACACACCGGCCACCAGCCTGCCGGCGACCAACGATGCCGCCGCCACTGACGACGCCACCAAGACAGACGGCGCGTCCGGCGCACAAGATGTCAAACTGACCCCGGCCATCGCCAAGCAACAGCTGAATGCAGCCATCCTGCAATCCTCGCTGGAAGTATCGCTGTCCTCGCAGAACGATCCGCTGTCGCTGGTCTACAAGTCGGCAATCGAAAACCTCAACGACATCCTGAAGCCGGAACTCGGCGACAACGCCATCCAGAACGCCGCCTCTCAGGACAACAGCCCTGAAGCCACCGCCGGCCGCATCCTGTCGTTCATCAAGAGCGCTTTCGGCTTGTTCAGCCAGAACAGCAAGACCGGCGACAGCACGGACGGTGCCGACAGCGCCGACGGCACCGCTGACACCAGCAAACGGGACGCCAACATCGACAAGTTCATGAGCTTGATCCAAAAGGGTGTCGACCAGGGCTTCGATGAAGCGCGCGGCATCCTGTCCAGCCTCAAGGTCCTCAATGGCGACATCGCCAGCAACATCGACAAGACCTACGAAATCCTGAAAAAGGGCATCGCCGATTTCGTTGCCTCGCTGAAGAACCCGACGACCGATGATGGTTCCACGCCGACGGACGGCAACTCGACCACGACCACCAGCGTTTCGGTGTCGGTCTCGGTCACGGCAAGCCGCACCACGGTCACCAACTACTGATACCGTAACCGGCATCTGATCGACGCTCCTGCAGCCATGCTGCAGGCGTAAAAAAAGACGCGGCATGCCGCGTCTTTTTTTGTCCGCCCTCTTTTTCAAACCGCTTCTCTGTCGATGCACTGCGCCGCAGAGAAGCGTGTTCGGCGTCAGCCCTTGAGCTTGGCGAATGCCGCCGCCATGGCGTTGTTCGCCGGCGCCGGCTGACGCGACTGCTGGCCCTGGTGCTGCGACAGGCGACGCGCGTCGTTGCGGTCGCCGCGTTGCTCCGGCTTGCTGCCGGCTGCCGGCGCGCTATCGGACAGGCGCATGGTCAGTGCAATGCGCTTGCGTTTCTCGTCGACTTCCAGCACCTTGACCTTGACCACCTGGCCGGCCTTGACGACGGTATGCGGATCCTTGACGAAGGTGTTGGACAGCGCCGAGATATGCACCAGGCCGTCCTGATGCACGCCGATGTCGACAAAGGCGCCGAAGGCGGCGACGTTGGTCACCACGCCTTCGAGAATCATGTCGGGACGCAGGTCCTTGATTTCTTCCACGCCATCCTTGAAGGTCGCCGTGGTGAACTCAGGGCGCGGATCGCGGCCCGGCTTTTCCAGTTCCTTGAGGATGTCGGTGACGGTCGGCACGCCGAATTTTTCGTCGGCGTATTTGGCCGGGCTAAGCGATTTCAACAAGGCGCTTTCGCCCAGTACGCCCTTCACGTCCTTCTTGATGTCGGCCAGGATCTTTTCCACCAGCGGATACGATTCCGGGTGGACCGCTGACGCGTCGAGCGGATTCTCGCCATTCATCACGCGCAGGAAGCCGGCCGCCTGTTCAAAAGTCTTGTCGCCCAGGCGCGGCACTTCGCGCAAACCGGCGCGCGAAGTGAACATGCCCTTCATGTCGCGATACGACACGATGCTTTGCGCGACGCTGGCGTTGAGGCCGGACACGCGCGCCAGCAACGGCGCGGAAGCGGTGTTGACGTCGACGCCGACCGCATTCACGCAATCCTCGACCACGGCATCGAGCGAACGCGCCAGTTGCGATTGGCCGACGTCATGCTGGTACTGGCCGACGCCGATCGACTTCGGATCGATCTTGACCAGCTCGGCCAGCGGATCCTGCAGGCGACGCGCAATCGATACCGCACCACGGATCGACACGTCCAGATCAGGCAATTCTTTCGACGCAAACTCGGAGGCCGAATACACCGACGCGCCGGCTTCCGACACGACGATCTTGGTCAGCTTCAGTTCCGGACGCATCTTGATCAGCTCTTGCGCCAGCTTGTCGGTTTCGCGTGAAGCAGTGCCGTTGCCGATCGAAATCAGCGAGACGTTGTGCTTCTCGGCCAACTTGGCCAGCGTGTGCAACGAACCTTCCCAATCATTGCGCGGCTGGTGCGGGAAGATGGCGGTGGTGTCGACCACCTTGCCGGTGGCGTCGACCACCGCCACCTTGACGCCGGTGCGCAGTCCGGGATCCAGGCCCATGGTGGCGCGCGGTCCTGCCGGTGCGGCCAGCAGCAGATCCTTCAGGTTGCGAGCAAAGACGTTGATCGCTTCGGCTTCGCTGCGCTCGCGCAGGCCGGTCATCAGTTCGGTTTCAAGGTGCATGAACACCTTCACGCGCCATGCCCAGCGCACGGTGTCGGCCAGCCATTTGTCGGCGGGACGACCTTTGCTGCTGACGCCGAAACGTGCGGCGATGCGATTTTCGCAAGGGTTGTGCGGCGCATCCCACTTCGGCTTTTCTTCTTCGGTGTCGAGACGCAGGACCACCGTCAACATTTCTTCACGGCGGCCGCGGAACAAGGCCAGCGCGCGGTGCGAAGGGATCGTGCCGATGGTTTCGGAGTAGTCGAAATAGTCGGCGAATTTTTCACCGGCATCCTGTTTGCCTTCAACGACTTTGGATTCCACCACGCCATGTTCGGTCAGGTATTCGCGCAGCGCCTGCAGCAGTTCCGCATCTTCGGCGAAACGCTCCATCAGGATCTGGCGCGCGCCGTCCAGCGCCGCCTTGGCATCGGCCACGCCGGGGTTGTCGCCGCTGTCGGTCTTGAAAGCCGGCTTGAGGTATTTTGCCGCTTCTTCTTCCGGATTGAGCATCGGGTCGTTGAGCAGCGCATCGGCCAGTTCGGTCAGGCCGGCTTCGGCGGCGATCTGGGCCTTGGTGCGGCGCTTGAGCTTGTACGGCAGGTACAAGTCTTCCAGGCGCGTCTTGTCTTCGGCGTGGACGATGGCGTCCAGCAGGACCGGCGTCATCTTGCCCTGCTCTTCGATGGACGAGATGATCGCGGCGCGGCGGTCTTCCAGCTCGCGCAGGTAACGCAGGCGCTCTTCCAGCAGGCGCAGTTGCGTGTCGTCCAGGCCACCGGTGGCTTCCTTGCGGTAACGCGCGATGAAGGGCACGGTCGCGCCTTCGTCTAGTAAGGCGATCGCGGCGGCAACCTGCACCGGCTTGGCGACGAGTTCGAGAGCTAAACGTTGTTCGATGGAAGGCAACATGACAATGAAATCCGGGAATTGAAAAACAAGCGTTGGATGATACGCAATTCAGGGAGACGCGCCAATCTTGACAGCCCCCAAATGCACGAAATAAATGGATTTGCAGCAATAAACACGGCAACCTGCGGCTGGATTGGACGTGGCGATTCGTTATCCGCGATAATCTGCGCTTTCCTGTTAACTTTTTATCAGCATGTCCATACGCCTCATCGTCGGCCTCGGCAATCCCGGTCCGGAATACGAGCAGACCCGGCACAACGCCGGTTTCTGGCTGGTCGACAATCTCGCCGGCAGCATCCGTCTTGCACGCGAGACGCGCTTCAATGCACTGGCCGCCAAGACCTCCGTCGCGGGACAGGAAGTCTGGTTGCTGGAGCCGCAGACCTTCATGAACCGCTCCGGCCAGTCGGTCGGCGCGCTTGCGCGGTTCTACAAGATCGCGCCCGATGAAGTGCTGGTGGTGCACGACGAACTGGACCTGCCGCCCGGCAGCGCCAAGATCAAGAAAGGCGGCTCGTCAGGCGGCCATAACGGCCTCAAGGACATCACCGCCGCCCTCGGCACGCAGGACTACTGGCGCCTGCGCATCGGCATCGGTCATCCGCGCACCATGGGCCTGCAGCAGCCGGTGGCCGACTTCGTATTGCATCGTCCGCGCAAGGAAGAACAGGCGCTCATCAACGACGCCATCGAGAAGAGTCTCGATGCGATTCCTTTGCTGTGCGAGGGGAAGTTTGAAGCGGGAATGATGCAGTTGCATACGGCCGCCAAATAAAGCCGGCGGCCGCAGCGAAAACACAACCGGACAAAGCCGGAAAAATTACTTCTGCGTCGCCAGCTTCTGTTCCAGGCCCTTGGCGTCAATGGCACCGGGGATACGCGAGCCGTCCGCAAAAATGATGGTCGGCGTGCCGGTGATCTTCATCTTCTGCCCCAGCGCCAGCACCTGGTCATGCGGCGCATTGCAGGTCGCCGGCGCAGCCGAGGCTTCCTTGCCGTTCAGCATCCAGTCGCTCCAGGCCTTGCCCGGATTGGACGAGCACCAGATGTTGCGCGACTTCTCGATCGAATCCTGCGCCAGGATGTTGTACTGGAAGGTGTACACGGTCACGTTGTCGACTTCCAGCAAGGTCTTCTGGAAACGCTTGCAGTAGCCGCAGTTCGGATCTTCGAACACGGCGATGGTGCGCTTGCCGTTACCCTTGACGGTCTTGATCGCCAGGTCCAGCGGCAGGTCGGAGAACTTGACCTTGTTGATGGACTGGATCTTTTCCTTGGTGAAATCGCGGTAAGTCTGCGAATCGACCACACGGCCGATGAACAGGTACTGCGCCTTGGCGTCGGTGTAGATGACGTCGCCGTCGACCTGCACTTCATACAATCCTGCATACGGCGTTTTGCTCACCGACTCGACCTTGGCGCCTTCGCCCAGGCGCGGTTCGATCGCCTTCTTGATGGCGGCTTCAGTAGGGTCGGCCGCGAAAGCGGAGCCGCCCACGCACGCCAGCAGCAAGCCGGCTGCAGCGAAGACGACTGGAAGTGCAAAAATCTTTTTCATGTTCTGTTCCGATAAGAAGACGATAGTTGAAACGCCCGCATGTCCCGGCTTGCACCGTGCAAAGTCGTCACACTATAAATTAAAACAATCAAATCCGTTTGCCGAGGGCATGCGCCATCAGACGCCGCTTTAAGACTGGCAGGTGGTTCACCAAGTTCAACCCGATATTGCGCACCATGCGCAGCGGCTCGAGGCCGGTGCCGAACAGGCGCGCCAGACCGTCGGTGGCCAGCTGCATCAGCAGGACTTCTTCCTTGCGCGCACGCGCATAGCGGCTCAGCACGCGGGCGTCGCCGCAATCGCGTTGCTGCTCCCGCTCATTGATGACCTTCAGCAAGGCGACCACGTCGGCGAAACCGAGGTTCATGCCGTGACCGGCCAGCGGATGGATCACGTGCGCAGCGTCGCCGATCAGCGCCACGCGCGGCGCCGTCATGGCGTGCGGCTTGACCAGCGTCAGCGGAAAATCGCGCACCACTTCCGGCTCCAGCGGCGTCAACGCACCCAACGCATGCGAAGCGTATTTACCCAGATGCTGCGCCAGTTGCGCAGCCGGTTGGCGCATCAGTGTCTCGGCCAGCGCATCCGGCGCCGACCACACCAGCGACACGCGCTGCCCCGGCAGCGGCAACAGCGCGACGATCCCTTCGGTCGCGGTGAACCATTGATAAGCCACGCCCTGATGCGCTTTTTCGCAGGAGAAATTGGTGACGATGGCGCGCTGTCCATAGGCGCGGTAGTCCAGTCCGATATCGCACTGGCCGCGCACCCACGATTGCCCGCCGTCGGCGCCGACCAGCAAGGAAGCCTCGAGCGTGTCGCCGCTTTCCAGTTGCAGGCTGACGCTGTGCAGGTCGCTGCGCATGGACACGGCGCGGCCGTTGACGACGCGCACGTTGGGAGAAAATTTCAGCGCCGCGTCGAGCGCCGCGTTCAGGTTGCGGTCCTCGACGATCCACGCCAGTGCATCGACGTGCGCCGAATAGGCGTCGAACACCAGATGGCCCGGATGGTTTTCGTCGTCGCCGGTGACGTTCATGCCGTCGACCGCTGCCACGCGCTCGGCGTCGAGCGCATCCCACACCTTGATCGACGACAGCAGGTCGCGCGCGATCTGGTTGACGGCGTAGACACGCACATCCCAACTGGCTTGCTCAGTACCTGATGCCACAGAAGGTCCGGCAGATGCGGAAGCCGGCGCCAGCAAGGTTACGCGCAGTCCGGCTTGCGCCAATGCCAGCGCGGCGGTCTTGCCGATGGCGCCGTTGCCGACGATGCAGATATCAACTGAAGACGCACCCGCATGCTTGCGTGCGGCGGCGTTGGAAGAAGGATGGGATGAGATGCCGTTCATGGGATTGCATTATAAACGCCTTCCCCGCAGGCCCTTCTTTGATCTCCGTCACAGGAAGGACTGATCGGAAGCGAAAAGGAAACACCCTAAATAATTACTGCAAAGCGCACTCCACAGAGGGCCGGCGAACTTTTTGATAAAAAAGTGGAAGCACCCTTTGCATTCTAAAATTATCTTGCTATAATTCGGCCTCTTGGCCTGGTAGCTCAGTCGGTAGAGCAGAGGATTGAAAATCCTTGTGTCGGTGGTTCGATTCCGCCCCGGGCCACCAAGAATATGAAAGGCTTAGCTTCGGCTAGGCCTTTTTTACGTTCTGCGGTCCTGAAATTCTTTCTGAATAGTTCAGACCCGCATCGGACTAGTCCTCGTCGTTCAGCGAGTTGACGCCCTGCTCCCTGAGCTTCGTCAATCCATCCTTCATTGCCTGCACTTGCTCCGCAGGGTGTCCCTGCCACAGCGTGATTTCGCCGACGACCTTGAACGGTTGAGTGGAACGAAACGATTGCGTCGGGTTGCCCGGGAATTTTCTGTCGGTCAGATCCGGATCGTCTTCAATCTCTCCCGTCGGTTCCACCAGGTAAATTCTTTCGCGTCCTTCCCCGATCGCGAGCTCGGCGCCCCAGATGGCGGCGTCCAGTGTCGCCGTCAGGAAAATGTATTTCGCATTTTTTCTTTGCCCGAAGTTGGAGTTGAAACCCGCTTCGATGAAATCCCCCAATTTCAGGTCCGCTTTAGTGCCGTGAAAATAGGTCTGAGCGAATGGTCTCTGGAGAATCGGCTTTTTCTCGCTGTTGTCTTTTTCCATGGTCTTTGACTTGTGTATTGCTTGTTGTTGCAAGGATTTCACCGACGAACACGGATCAATCCTCTGGCGAAAGGAAGCGTCAACGCATGACGTGATACTGGAGAGCAAGGCAATATTCTATCTTGCAACTCAGGGGAAACGGCGGTCACTCACGGGAGCGCCGATCTGCCCTTGTTGACGCATCGGGAGGGTCGGCACGGTTTTACATTAAAATCATCAAGGGGCTGCGTATTCATCATAAAAAATTAAATGAATAAAAACAATCTGTTGCCGGGCGCTGGGGAGGCGTCGTTCCTGATTTCACTGATCAGGCGTTCACGTTTGTTGATGCCCGGCCGAACCAGGCCTGGGATCGGAGCGATGCTGCTGGCATCTCTTGTCCTGACGGCGTGTGGTCACCCGCCGGTCATCACCGGCTCCAAGCTCCTCGCCACCCAACCGGAAAAGACGGATACGCTGAGCTTTACCTTTTATGCCGTCAAGATGAAGAAGAGCGTGACTACCTATCGCTCTCCCACCGCGCTTGTTACCCCGAGTATCACCATCAGCGACAGTGGCTTCGAGGAAATCGGACGCTGGCTGAGCGACAACGCCGTACAGGTTTTTGCGAAACATAACGTCACCGTTACCGATTCACGCTATCTGGAAACCGATGAGTTGCCAGACCTGTTCCCATCGAAAAAGGATGCTGCCGACAAGCAGGTGCCGATGCTGCTGCTCACTCCACAAGCAGGAAGAACCTCCGCCAACGGCCACGCGACCGTCACCAGCCACACCTTCCGCGCCAGCCTGCTGACCCCGGATTCAAACAAAGAGATCTGGAACGCGACGATACAGACAGGCAGTTGGCGCGGCGACGACTTCGTGTTCCGCAACATCAAGAACTACAGTTACAACGAAGCCTACGCAGTTCAGTTTCTCGAAACGCTGGTCAAGCGCATGGAGCGAGACGGTCTGTTAGCAAAAAATCCGCGGCAAATAGCGCGGAGACCGGCATCTGCTCCTGCTCCTGCTCCTGCTCCTGCTCCTGCTCCTGCTCCTGCTCCTGCTCCTGCTCCGATTCCTGCTCCGCAACCTCTCGTCATACCGTCAACATCCGTCGTCGTCGAAAAGAACGCGCTGGTCGCCGTTCCCATATTCAGCCAGGTGCTCGTCGTCGCTGTTCCGGACGGCATGCGCGTGACGACAGAACAATCCGATGCAACACACTATCACCGAGAGTTGTTGCCACAAGATCAAAATTCCGCGCAGTGGACGCGAAAGATGCTCATCCTGGCTGATCAGGAATCGGCGCGCGATCCGGTGATGACAATCGAATTTTTCGCCGACAAGCTTGCCGGCGATATGCAAAAAGAATGTAACGGGGAATTTTCGAAAAAGATCTTGTCGTCCGGACAAATCAACGGCTATGAACGGCACGTCACGGTGCTGTCCTGCGCCGGGCGCAAGCTGTCTGATCAAATAGTGGACGATACGTCCCTGATGTCCATCGTCAAGGACGACAAGGCCTACTACACGCTCAAGTGGCACGAGCGCACGGCGGCGGCAGCTGCCCCGGCGTCGGCAATGCGTCCGGCGCGATGGGTGGACGTGTATCGTAAGATCGGCGTCCTTCGCCCCTGCCAACCTGCTGCTGGCGAGACCGCCCCCTATGCCAGTTGCCTGACACCCTGATGATCTGCATTGCTGCGGACACCTCGTCGTCGCAGGCGAGGCGAGTCATCTTGCTGCCTTGCGCCGGGAACAGGGAAAATCGATAGCCAGCCCAGTACCAAAACGTCCCCCGCCAGCGTACTTTCCCGTTACCGGTTAAAATCAACAGCAGTCAGCAGATTGCCGTCAAAAATTGATTTTTATCAACTAAAAGCCGGACGGCTCCGCGACTTTGAGCAACCTTCATCACGTAGCAGCACAACATGAACATCCCCGAGCAAGGCGAATTGGTATGTCTGGCTTGTGGCCAGAAACACGGCTACAAGATTCCGCTCCCTGCAATCTGGCATTACGCGACCTGCATCAAATGCCACGATAAAAGCAGCGTCACCAAGCAAATCCATCCGAACGATTAACTGGCGAGAGCAGTCAGCAGAAATTCGGCAAGAATGAAAAATTAAGCGGGACGTTCCATCAGGAACGCCCCGCTTTTTTGTTCTTCACCACCCTCCGCGAAGAACCGTCCTTTCACCCCGCCGAAACGATCAGCGCGGCTTCAGTTCCGTCAGCCCCTGCGCCGCCAGCGCCTTGAGCCAGCCGAGGCCGTCCGAGGTTGCCGCCGCCGGCACGTACTCGCAACCGATCCAGCCCTTGTAGCCGAGCGAATCGATCAGCTTGAGCAGGTAGGGATAGTTCAGCTCGCCGATGTCCGGCTCATGGCGTTCCGGCACGCCCGCGATCTGGATGTGGCCGACGCCGGCCATGTCGCGCTTCAACTTGACCGCGACATCGCCTTCGACGATCTGGCAGTGATAGCAGTCGAATTGCACCTTGAGGTTCTCGGCGCCGATCTCGGCGCAGATGGCTTGCGCGTCATCCTGGCGATTGAGGAAGAAGCCGGGGATGTTGCGCGTGTTGATCGGTTCGATCACCACGGTCACGCCGGCCAGGTCGGCATGATGCGCGGCGTACGACAGGTTGTCCATGTAGACCGCGCGATGCTTGGCGCGATCCTGGTCGGGACGGATCAGGCCGGCCATGACGTGCAGCGTCTTGTTGCCGATCACGTCGGTGTATTTCAGCGCGGTCTCGATGCTGCGCTTGAATTCGTCTTCGCGGCCCGGCAGCGAAGCGATGCCGCGTTCACCGGCGGACCAGTCGCCCGGCGGCGCGTTGAACAGGGCCTGCGTCAGGCCGTTGGCATCGAGGCGCGAACGGATTTCTTCCGGCTGGAAATCATAGGGAAACAAGAACTCGACGCCGCTGAAGCCATCTTTGGCGGCAGCGGCGAAGCGATCGAGGAAAGCATGTTCGTTGTACATCATGCTCAGGTTGGCGGCGAAGCGCAGCATCGTGATCTCCTTGGAATAGTGACGCGCACTTGTTACAGTGCGCGCCGGATAAGTCTAGTGTGAAACTTACTTGTTCACCAGCTTCGGCGAAGTCTTCAACACCGCAGCAGAACCGATCACCAGCATGACCGCCAGCATGTACATGCCGGTCGCGCCGCTGTGCGTCAGGTCCTTCAGGTAACCGATCAGGTACGGGCTGACAAAGCCTGCCAGATTGCCGACCGAATTGATGGCGGCAATGCCCACTGCTGCCGCAGCGCCCGACAGGAACGAGGTCGGCAGCGACCAGAACAATGGTGCGCAGGTCAGCACGCCGGCGGCAGCCAGCGACAGCGCAGCAATCGAGACCGCGGTGTTGTCGGCGAACAGCGCCGCGCCGACGAAACCGACCGCGCCCATCAGGGCCGGCACGATCAGATGCCAGCGGCGTTCGCGGCGCGCGTCGGCGCTGCGACCGATCAGGTTCATCGCGATGATGGCGCAGCCGAATGGAATCGCGCTGAGCAGGCCGATGTGCAGGTTGCCGGTGACGCCGGTGGCTTTCACCAGGGTCGGCATCCACAGCGTCAAGCCATACTGGCCCATGACGAAGCAGAAATAGATCAGGCACATCAGCCAGACGCGCTTGTCGCTGACGATGTCGGCGAAGGAATGCACGCTTTCCTTGCCCTTCTGGTCGGCGACGATTTCATCTTCCAGCAATTTCTTTTCGTCGGCGCTCAGCCATTTTGCCTTGGCGATGCCGTTGTCCAGGTACGCCAGCGTCGCCAGGCCGATCAGCACGGCGGGAATCGCTTCGATCACGAACATCCATTGCCAGCCGTGCATGCCGGTGGTGCCATGGAAGGCGTCCATGATCCAGCCCGACAGCGGATTGCCGAGGATGCCCGCGACCGGAATGCCGGACATGAAGACGGCGATCACCTTGGCGCGGCGATGCGATGGATACCAGTAGGTCAGGTACAGGATGATCCCGGGATAGAAGCCGGCTTCGGCCAGACCCAGCAGGAAGCGCAGTACGTAGAACTGCAGCGGCGTTTCAACGTACATGAAGGCGGCCGACAGGATGCCCCAGGTGATCATGATGCGGGCGATCCAGACGCGCGCGCCGACCTTGTGCATGAGGATGTTGCTCGGCACTTCGAATAGAAAGTAGCCGAGGAAAAACACGCCGGCGCCGAGGCCGAACACGGTTTCGCTGAAGCCCAGGTCGACCGACATCTGCAGCTTGGCGAAGCCGACGTTGACGCGATCGAGATAGGCGATCACGTAACACAGCATGAGGAAAGGCATGATGCGCCAGAATACCTTGGCATAGACGCGGTTCTGTTCTTGTTCGTTGGCGCTGGTGTTGACACCCGGTGCGGCGCCGATGTTGGTTGATGCGGTCATGCTACGACAATCTCCTGTTGATTATGTTGATATGCGGCCGCTCCCACGGCCGTTGGTTTATAGCGCCCGCTTTAAAAAAGCCGGCAATTTGAAAATCTGACGTGCTGATACAAACCCGGCTGGCGAGAAAAAGTGAATGCTGCCGCCGAGATACCGGCCTAAGCCGGTGTCCCTGTTGAGTTTTTTCTTGTTGAAGTCGAAGCGGATCGCTTGGCAACTCAATGGCTACCAGCGCGCGTTGAATACCTCACGCAATTCAGTCAGCGCCGCGTCGTCCAGCGGCGCAACGTTGCCGCCCGCCAGATGCCACAGCTTGGCTGTTTCTTCGAGCTCTTCCAGCGCGCAAGCGGCCTTGGAAACCGAGCTTTCCCATACCACCGGACCGAGGCGCTCGAGCAGCACGCCGCGTACCTTGTTGGCGAGTTGCTTCACTTGTTCCGCCACCAGCGGGTCGCCCGGACGACGATAGGCGATGAAGGGAATGTGCCCGACTTTCATCACGTAATACGGCGTGATCGGCGGCAGCACATCGTCCTGCGACCACACGCCGGAGATCGTCAGCTTGACCAGGTAAGTCGAGTGCGTGTGCACCACCGCATGCATCTCCGGATTGTGGTCGTAGACCATGCGATGCAACGCCAGCGTCTTCGAGGGCTTGTCGCCCGAGACCCAGTTGCCGGCGGCGTCGACCTTGGCGATCTTCGCCGGATCGAGGTAGCCAAGGCAGGCGTCGGTCGGCGTGATCAGCCATCCATCGTCCAGGCGCGCGCTGATGTTGCCGGCCGAGCCGACCGTGTAGCCGCGCTGGTACAGACTGGCTCCGGTGCGGCAGATCTCTTCGCGCAGTTGATTTTCCGTGCTCATGCCTTTGCTCCAGCGAGGAAGCGCAAGGCCTTCTCGAAGAAATCGACGCTGCCGAAATTGCCCGACTTGAGCGCCAGCGCGAGTGGCTGGTCGTCGAGTGTCGCGGTTGCCGGCACGCCCGGATCGATCTGCGGTCCGATACGCAAGGCGCGCACGTCGAGCGCCTGCACGACGGCGCCGGAGGTCTCGCCGCCGGCCACCACGAAGCGGCGTACGCCGCGTTCGCGCAGGCCCTTGGCGATATCGGCCAGCGCCTGCTCGACCAGATGGCCGGCCTTGGCGACGCCGAGTTCCTTTTGCACCGCCTTGACTTCGTCGGGGGTGGCGGTGGCATAGATCAGTACAGGCTCCTTGTTGATATGTTCATCGGCGAACGCCAGCGCCTGCGCCACCACGGCCTCACCGCGCGCCAGGGCAAGCGGGTCGATGCGATGCGCCGGATGATGCGATTTCCATTCGGCCACTTGCGCGTTGGTGGCCTTCGATGCGCTGCCTGCCAGCACCGCCGACAAGCCGCCGACCTGCGGCAGTTGTGCCGCTTCGGCGCTGGCATGCAGCAATCCGGCGCGACGAAAATTCTCCGGCAGGCCGAGCGCGATGCCGGAGCCGCCGGTGACCAGTTTCAGTTCGGCGCAGGCTTCGCCCAGCACGTACAGGTCGCGATCCGATACGGCGTCGGCGATCGCCATCTTGACGCCGTCGGTGCGCAGCGCCGTGAAGCGTTCGGTCACGGCGGCGGCATCCTTTGCCACGGTGTCGTAGCGCACCAGGCCGACTTTCGATTCGGTCTGGCGTTGCAGCACCCGCACCAGGTTGGCGTCGGTCATCGGCGTGAGCGGATGGTTTTCCATGCCCGATTCATTGAGCAAGCCGTCGGCCACGAACAGATAGCCGCGATAGATCGTGCGGCCGTTTTCCGGGAAGGCCGGGCAGGCGATGGTGAAGTCGGCGCCCAGTTCCTTCAGCAGCGCGTCGGTCACCTGGCCGATGTTGCCGGCGTCGGTGGAATCGAAGGTCGAGCAATACTTGAAGAAGAATTGCGTGCAGCCCTGCTGCTGCAACCAGCGCAGCGCGGCCAGCGATTGTGCTACCGCCTCGGCGGCGGGAATCGTGCGCGACTTCAGCGCGATCACCAGCGCATCGGCTTCCACGCTGGGTATCTGTTCGGGGATACCGATAGTTTGCACGGTGCGCATGCCGCCGCGCACCAGCATGTTGGCCAGGTCGGTGGCGCCGGTGAAGTCGTCGGCGATGCAGCCGAGCAGAGGTTTGGCTTGAGACATGATGAACTCCGGATTGCTGTTTCGATTACTGTTTCGACGGCGGCAGATCGATGCCCGGGAAAATCTTGATCACGGCGGAATCGTCTTCACCGCCATGGCCGGCCGTGGACGCCATCATGAACATCTGGTGCGCGGCGGCCGACAGCGGCAACGGGAATTTGCTGCGGCGTGCGGTGTCGAGCACCAGACCCAGGTCTTTAACGAAAATATCGACTGCGGACAACGGTGTGTAGTCACCCTTGAGGATATGCGGGACGCGGTTTTCGAACATCCACGAATTGCCGGCGCTGTGCGTGATCACGTCATACAGCGCATCGGGATCGACGCCTTCGCGCAGGCCCAGCGCCATGGCTTCGGCGGACGCGGCGATGTGCACGCCGGCCAGCAGCTGGTTGATGATCTTAACCTTGGAGCCGATGCCGTGCGTGTCGCCGAGGCGATAGACCTTGCCGGCCATGCCTTTCAACACGTCTTCGATCTTGGCGTAGACGTCAGCGGGGCCGGAAGTCATCATCGTCATCTCGCCCGATGCGGCGCGTGCTGCGCCACCCGATACAGGCGCATCCAGCAACAGCAGATTTTTTTCAGCGAGGCGCTGGCCCAACGCGACGGCGAAATCCGGCGCCACGGTGGCGCTGGAGATCACCACACTGCCCGGCTTCAAGGTCGCAGCGGCGCCGTTCTCGCCGAACAGCACGGTTTCAGTTTGCGCGGCGTTCACCACCAGCGTGATGATCACGTCGACGGCCTTGCCCATCTCGGCCGGCGAAGCGCAGGCGACACCGCCATCGGCAGCGAACTTGTCGAGTACCTCCTTGCGCACGTCGCAGGCGTGCACGTTGAAACCCGCGCGTAATAACGAGCGAGCGACACCCAGGCCCATGGCACCCAAACCGATCACACCTACATTTTTTGACATTGTCGACTCCGAAGAATTTGGCGGCGCTGGCTGCGGACCGGATGGCCTCTCGTCTGGCTGCGCCTGGTTGGAAATAGTGAACGTACTGTCAGGCCTGACTTTCAAGCCTGGCTCAAGCGCCTTGCTGCATTGAACATATGCGTCTGCGCCGCTGCGCGCGCCGCCATTTCATCGCCGGCGCGGATCGCCGCGACGATGGCTTCGTGCTCTTCACGCACCTGCCGCGAGAAGTCGTCGCGGCGTGCTTCGTTGCCGCGCGTAACGGCGGTCGCCGCTTCGAGATACTGGCTGAGGAATTCCAGCGTCTTGATGAAATACGGGTTGCGCGTGGCGCTCGCCAATGCGCGATGGAAAGCCACGTCGGCGGCGACGCCGTCGCTGCCCTCGCGAACGTCTTCGCCGATGCGCGCCAGCGCGCTGTCGATCGCCACCATATCGGCGTCGGTGCGGCGCTTGGCGGCCTGGGCGGCGACTTCGGCCTCGATGGCGCGGCGCAATTCGACGATCTGCAGGACCGCCTCGGGGGAACTGACCTCGGTGTAATCGATGCGCAGCGGCTTGATGCCGGCCTGCTCGGTGACAAACACGCCGCTACCCTGGCGCGGCTCGACCAGGCCTTCATGCTTGAGCCGTGAAATCGCCTCGCGCACCACCGTGCGGCTGACGCCGAACTCCTGCGCCAGCACCGCTTCGGTCGGCAACTTGCCACCGCGCGGAAAGGCGCCGAGATCGATTTTTTCCAGCAATTGCCGCGCTACCGTGTCGCTCAGCGCCTGGACCGGGATCTTCTGGAACATGCTTGTCTCTGGGTGTTTTAAGTAAGTTATACGGTCATCATACAAATTTATGCAATGCGATGCAATCCGTGGCTGCGAAATACTTTTGGACAACATTTGATAAAGAAGCAAGCACTATGCTGGATGTTGCCTGACAAAGAGACCAAACTTCGGGATAAAGCTGTCGTCGCAGATCATGTGCCGATCCCACATAAGCGCCGCGTGCAGCCAAATCGCGACAAAACTGGGGGTCAAATGCCATCTGTGGCACACTGCGCAGATCAGTTTTGCGGCGCAAACCGCTCATCAATCGCTTATATATAAAGACATGGCTTACGATCTTTCCGGCATGCTGGTCATCGGCATTTCCTCGCGTGCGCTGTTCGACCTCGAACACGAAAACGCCATCTACGACACCGAGGGCGTGGACGCCTACAGCGACTACCAGCGCCAGCATGAAAACGACCCGCTTGAGCCGGGTACGGCCTTCCCGCTGGTCAAGGCCCTGCTCCGCCTCAATACGCTGATCCCCGACCGCCGCCTGGTGGAGGTGGTGGTAATCTCGCGCAACTCACCCGACACCGGCCTGCGCGCCTTCAACGCCATCGAGGCGCACAAGCTCGACATCAGCCGCGCGGCTTTCACCGGCGGCGAACCGATCGTGCATTACCTCGACGCATTCAAGATCGACCTGTTCCTCTCGCGCGACAAGAGCGACGTGCAGGCCGCCATCGATGGCGGCGTCGCCGCGGCGCAGTTGTATACCGCGCCGACCAATTACGTCGCGCCGGAAAACCAGATCCGTATTGCCTTCGACGGCGACGCCGTGCTGTTTTCGCGGGAGTCGGAACAGATTTACGCCGAAAAAGGCCTGGAGGCCTTCGTGCGCCACGAGCAGCGCCACCGCAACAAGGCCATGAAGGAAGGCCCGCTGGCCAAGCTGCTGTTCGCCCTGGCAGAAATCCAGAAGCAGTTCACGCCCGAGACCTGCCCGGTGCGCATCGCCATCGTCACCGCGCGCAACAGCCCGGCGCACAAGCGCGTCATCCACACGCTGCGCACCTGGAACGTCACCGTCGACGAGGCCTTTTTCCTTGGCGGCCTGCCCAAGGCGGACGTACTGCACGCGTTCGGCGCGCACATGTTCTTCGACGACCAGGAAGGCCACGTGGAACTGGCTTCCGCCGTGGTGCCTTCAGGCCGCGTACCGTATGAAGGCGGTGCGCTCGGCGTGCGCAACCCGCGCAAGAGCACCAAGCCAATATTGCTGACGCCGCCGGCGGCGGCCGACAGCGATGCCTCGCTGGAAACATCGAAGAGCTGAAGCGCCTTCTTATACGCAGCACCTATGCAGCACACCAGGCCGCCGGATCACACCGGCGGCTTTTTTTGCGCCGCCACGGGGAGCCGCGACGATCTGATATACAAGATCGCCTCAAAAACGCACCAAGGCAGGGATGCCAAAGCGCCAAATGCAATCACCAGCCTGCCGGGCAGCTGTCCCTCTCCACCAGGCAATATCGCGACGGTAGAGACTTTGCAGCCGTTTTTACTCTGCCCTCCAAGGTGTTATTTCTGTACGTCAATCTGATATACAAGATTGGCATGCATATTGCTCAGATAGCGGATATGAGCACCGACGCCATCAAATCCTCGATCCAGATCGCCAACCGCATCATGGAAGCGATCCTCGCCAAGCAGCTTGCCCCCGGCACGCGCCTGGGCGAGCAGCAACTGTCCGAATTGTTCGGCGTCAGCCGCACCCTGGTGCGCGAAGCGCTGACGCGCCTGGTCACGCGCGGCATCGTCACGGTCAGCGCGCGGCGCGGCTGGTTCGTCATCGAGCCGTCGCCGAGCGACGCACGTGAAGCCTTCGAAGCGCGCCGCGTGATCGAACTCGGGCTGCTGCGCCACGCACGGCCGATCACCAAAAGCGCCATCGAACAACTGCGCGACCACATCAACCGCGAACAAGCCGCCATCGAAGGCGACGACGTCGGCGCGCGCGCCTACCTGCTCGGCGACTTCCATGTCGCCCTGTGCGAATGCCTGGGCAACACGCTGCTGTCGGACACGCTGCGCGACCTCACCGCGCGCACCACGCTGACCGCGATGCTGCACCAGTCCTCCGAACAAGCCGAAGACTCCTGCGCCGAACACGTCCACATCGTCGCAGCGCTTGAACGCGGCGACCTGGCCGCAGCCGAGCAACTGATGCACGACCATTTGCAACACGTCGAAGCCGGCCTCAACAAGGCCGGGGTCAACGATCCGCTGGCGCCGCTGCGCCAGGCGCTGGCGCCGGTTTCAGCAGTATCGGCGGTCGGCAATGCTTTTGCAGCACCCGCGAAGCGCAAGAAGACGGCTTCGCGCTCCGTCAAAAAACAGGCTGCTTCAGCCATTTCCCTCACTTCATCTCAACTTGGAGAATCATGATGAAACTCTCGAAACTGTTGCTTGGCCTGCTGGCTGGCGCGCTGCTGATTTCCACTTCCGTTGTCCGCGCCGACGCGCTCGACGACATCCAGAAGGCCGGCGTGCTGCGCGTCGCCGTGCCGCAGGATTTCCCGCCGTTCGGCTCGGTCACTTCCGACCTGAAACCGCAGGGCCTGGACATCGACGTCGCCTCGCTGATCGCCAAGAAGCTCGGCGTCAAGGTCGAGCTGATTCCGGTCACCAGCGCCAACCGCGTGCCTTACCTGCAAACCAAGAAGGTCGACCTGGTCATCTCCAGCATGGGCAAGAACGCCGAGCGTGAAAAGGTGATCGACTTCACCGCCGCCTATGCACCGTTCTTCAATGGCGTGTTCGGCCCGGCTGACCAGAAGGTCAGCGGCCCTGCCGATCTGGCAGGCAAGACCATCGGCGTCACGCGCGGTTCGGTGGAAGACCTGGAACTGTCGAAGATCGTGCCGGCCAGCGCCACCGTGAAGCGCTATGAAGACAACAACGGCACCATCAGCTCGTTCCTGTCGAACCAGGTGCAACTGGTCGCGACCGGCAACGTGATCGCCGCCGCCATCATCGCCAAGAATCCACCGAAGAAGCCGGAAACCAAATTCCTGATCAAGGATTCGCCATGCTTCATCGGCCTGAACAAGGACGAGAAGAAGCTGCAGGACAAAGTCAACGCGATCCTCGCCGAAATCAAGAAGGACGGCGAACTGAGCGCACTGACCGTCAAGTGGCTGGGCCTGCCGTTGCCCGCAAACCTGTAATACCGGCAGGAGCCGGGTCCCACGCAACGGGGTCCGGCGCGCCTGCAAGCTGAAGTGATTCACACCACCCATACTCGGAAAATGCATCCACATGGCCTATCACTTTGATTTCCTCGCCGCGTTCGACTACACCGACGTGCTGGTCAAGGGCGTGCTGACCACGGTCGAACTGATCGCGGTCGGCGGCGTCATCGGCATCGCCGTCGGCATCTTCGGCGCCTGGGCGCGCACGCAGGGACCGCGCTGGCTCAAGCCCATCGTCAGCGGCTACGTCGAGCTGATACGCAACACGCCCTTCCTGGTCCAGCTGTTCTTCATCTTCTTCGGCCTGCCCAGCCTTGGCATACAGATCAGCGAAATGCAGGCGGCCATCCTGACCATGGTCATCAACCTCGGCGCCTACAGCACCGAAATCATCCGCGCCGGCGTCAATGCGATCGCGCGTGGCCAGATGGAAGCGGCGCTGAGCCTGTCGATGTCGCGCGTGCAGGCGTTCCGCCATATCATCCTGCGCCCGGCGCTGCAAAAGATCTGGCCGGCGCTGTCCAGTCAGATCGTGATCGTCATGCTGGGTTCGGCGGTGTGTTCGCAGATCGCCGTGGAAGAATTGTCGTTCGCCGCCAACTTCATCCAGGGCCGCAACTTCCGCGCCTTCGAAGCCTACCTGCTCGCCACCGCCATCTACCTGGCGATGGCGATCCTGCTGCGGCAACTGTTGCGCCTGATCGGCGACAAGTTCATCTTTGCGCGGAGGGCCTCATGATCTCCTTTTCCTTGTGGGACATCGTCCGCAACCTGCTGCTGGCGGGGCGCTGGACCGTGCTGCTGTCGCTGGCGACCTTCGTGCTGGGCAGCGTGGTCGGCATGATCATCCTGTTCGCGCGCATCTCCAAACGCCCTGCCCTGCAACGCGCCGCCAAGCTGTACATCGAAGTGTTCCAGGGCACGCCGCTGCTGATGCAATTATTCCTGATCTTCTTCGGGCTCGCGCTGTTCGGGCTGGAAGTGCCGGCCTGGCTGGCGGCGGGACTAGCGCTGACCTTGTGGAGCGCGTCCTTCCTCGCCGAAATCTGGCGTGGCTGCGTCGACGCGATTCCGCGCGGCCAATGGGAAGCCTCCTCGGTGCTGGCCATGGGCCACATGCAGCAGATGCGCCACATCATCCTGCCACAGGCGCTGCGCATCGCTATTCCGCCCACCGTCGGCTTCGGCGTGCAGGTGATCAAGGGCACCGCGGTGACTTCGATCATCGGCTTCGTCGAACTGTCGAAGGCCGGCACCGTGATCACCAACGCCACCTTCATGCCGTTCACCGTGTTTGCCGTCGTCGGACTTTTTTACTTTGCCCTGTGCTGGCCGCTGTCGAAGTACAGCCAATTCTTGGAAAGGAAATTCAATGCCGCTCATCGCCATTGAGGATGTCAAAAAACGCTACGGCGACAACGAAGTGCTCAAGGGCATTCGCCTGTCCGTCGACGCCGGGGAAGTGATCGCCATTATCGGCAAGAGCGGTTCCGGCAAGAGCACCCTGCTGCGCTGTATCAACGGCCTCGAGACCATTGACGAAGGCTCGATCAGCGTGGCCGGCGCCTATCTCGGCAAGAGCGAACTGGAACTCAAGACGCTGCGCCTGAAGGTCGGCATGATCTTCCAGCAGTTCAACCTGTTCCCGCACCTGAGCGTGGGCCGCAACGTGATGATCTCGCCGATGATCGTCAAGGGCACGCCGGAAGCGGAAGCGCGCGAGCTGGCCAAGAAGAATTTGGAACGCGTCGGCCTGGGCATGAAGTTCGACGCCTTCCCCGACCAGCTTTCCGGCGGCCAGCAACAGCGCGTGGCGATCGCCCGCGCGCTGAGCATGCAGCCGCAAGCCCTGCTGTGCGATGAAATCACCTCGGCGCTTGATCCCGAACTGGTCAATGAAGTGCTGGCCGTGGTACGCAGCCTGGCCGACGACGGCATGACCCTGCTCATGGTCACGCATGAAATGCGCTTTGCGCGCGAAGTGTGCGACCGCGTGGTGTTCATGCACCAGGGCAAGGTCCACGAGATCGGACCACCGGAAGACTTGTTCGCCAATCCGAAGACACCAGAGTTACAGCAGTTCCTTGGCATGACGCACTAATAACAACGGCAACACCTGTTCTTTTCTGCACCTCCCCTGCAGGTCATTGCACATCGCAATGGCATGCAGGGGATTTTTTTGACCGCAACCGGCGTCAGGCGAAAAAAAACCCGAGCAATGAGCCCAGGCCTTTTTGTATTGGTGCAGTGCGACAATCAGCGCGCGATCTGGCACACCTTGGAACCGTTTTCGACGAACACCACCGGACCGGTGGTGTAGCGCTCCTTGGGGATTTCCACCAGGAGGAAATCCTTGAGCTTGTAAGTGGCGCCGGACAGCGGCTTGACGAAGCGATACTCCAGCTTCAGCACGCCGTCCTTCATCGTGACCTTGTCGGCGCTGAAGATCTGGCTGCGCTCGGCGGCGTCGGGTGCCTGGATCACGCGCGTGGCGAGCAACAGCTGGCGCGTCTCGAAATACTCTTCAGAAGGAGTCAATGCGCGTTGCGAGCGCGTCGCCGCCGCGGGCTGGAACCAGTAATTCCAATCGGCCTGGGAACGGATCAAGGCGCACAACACCGGCTGTGCCTTGTCATCCCAGGTTTTGACAAAACTCTGATAGGCGCTGCTTGGAATGGTCGAGAACGGCACCAGGCTGGCGTCTTCCTTCTTCTTCCAGAAAAGCAGCGAACAGCCGCTGAGTGCCACGCTTGCTCCCGCCAGCATGCTGCATGTCATTGTCGTCGCAATAATCTTCTTCATACCTGATCCGACCGCTCCTGTTTTGCTCGTGCAATTTCTTTTGGTCCGCCTGACGGCCCAGCATTAAAACATGCATTGCCGCGGAGACGCCGCATTTCACGAAAACTTTACATTTTTCTTGCATCCCTGCGCTGGACGCTGCTTCTTAGTCCACGTTCAGGCGATTTAGTTTTCCCGGACGACGGGAATTTACGGATGTTTTTCGAAGTCCGCAGCGCTTTCTGAGAAAATACGCCATTGTTTCAGTTCATCCTCAAAGGCCGCCATGACCAACTCAGCCACCCCCGCCCTGCCCGCAGCCATGCGCTCGTTCATCGAAGCCCTGCCCAAGACCGAGCTGCACCTGCACATCGAAGGCACGCTGGAGCCCGAATTGCTGTTCGCCCTGGCGCAGCGCAACAAGGTCGCGCTGCCCTACGCCTCGGTCGAAGCGCTGCGCGCGGCCTACGCCTTCACCGATCTGCAATCCTTCCTCGATCTCTACTACGCCGGCGCCAACGTGCTGCAGACCGAGCAGGACTTCCACGACATGACCGCCACCTACATCGAACGCGCTCGCGCCGACAACGTGCGCCATGCCGAAATCTTCTTCGATCCGCAGACCCATACCGAACGCGGCATCGGCATCGACGTGGTGTTCGCCGGCATCGCCCGCGCACTGCGCGAGGCGCGCGACGAGCACGGCTTCTCCAGCGCCATGATCATGTCCTTCCTGCGCCATCTCTCCGAAGAAGACGCTTTCGCCACGCTGGAGGCGGCGTTGCCGCTGCGAGAGCAATACCGCGACCTGTGGAACGGCATCGGCCTGGACTCGTCCGAACGCGGCAACCCGCCGGAGAAATTCGCCAGGGTGTTCGCGCGCTGCAAGGAGCTCGGTTTCCACCTGGTCGCGCACGCCGGCGAAGAAGGCCCGCCGGCGTACATCATCGGTGCGCTCGACGTGCTCAAGGTGGAACGCATCGACCATGGCGTGCGCAGCGAAGAAGACCCGGCGCTGATGGAGCGCCTGGCGCGTGAAAAAATGCCGCTGACGGTATGCCCGCTGTCCAACCTCAAGCTGTGCGTGGTCGACGACATGGCCAAACACAACCTGGCGCGGCTGCTGCGTGCCGGCCTCGTGGTGACGATCAACTCCGACGACCCTGCTTATTTCGGCGGTTACATGACCGACAACTATCTGGCCGTGGCTGCGGCGCTGTCGCTGTCTCGCGGAGAAATTGTGCAACTGGCACGCAACGGCATCGACGCCAGCTTCCTGCCGGCCGCCGACAAAGGTCGCCTGACTGCCGAGCTCGATCAGTACGCGTCGGCGCATTAATCCGAGCACATAAAAAAAACGGCGTCGCGACCATCAAGTCGCGGCGCCGTTTTTCTTTTTAAACGACGACGATTACTGCAGCAGCTCCGCCAGCGCCAGCGTGACCACCTTGGTGGCCTTGAACAAGTCGTTGAGGCGCAGGTTTTCGTCCGAATTGTGGCCGCGCGCCTCCATCAGCGTACGCGGACCGGCGCCATACAGGATCGTCGGAATGCCTTGCTTGGTGTAGTGGCGCGCATCGGTGTAGAGCGGCACGCCGTGCGCCTTGACCGGCTCGCCCAGGATGGCTTCGGCATTGCGGCTGAAGGCGCCGATCAGCTTTTCCACACCCGGCAATTCGGCCAGCGGCTCGGCCAGCAAGATACGTTGCACGCTGACCTGGATGCCGGGGTAACGCGCTGCAGCGGCGTCGATCACGCGGCGCAGATCGCCTTCGGCGTCGAAGCCCGCTTCTTCCGGAATCATGCGGCGGTCAAGCCGGAAACTCGCCAGGTCCGGCACCACGTTCGTATTGATGCCACCCTTGATCAGGCCGACGTTGAGCGTGGCGTGGTCGATGCCGGTGACGGCCGATTTCTTTTTCGCCAGTTCCGCGCGGTAGGCATACAACGCCTGCAGGATCCCGGTCGCCGCTTCGATGGCGTCAATGCCGGTGTGGGGCATGGCGGCGTGCGCCTGTTTGCCCTTGACCGTGACTTCCAGATGCAGGCAGCCGTTGTGCGCAGAGGTGATGCCATACGCGAAGCCGGCCGAGACGGCGTAGTCGGGCTTGCTCAGGCCTTGCTCGAGGATCCATTTGGGACCGATGTCGCCGCCTGCTTCTTCGTCATAGGTGAATTGCAGTTCGATGGCGCCGTTGAGGACGGCACCTTGTTTCTCGGCTGCGATCAATGCCAGCAGCGCCCAGGTGTAGGTAGCGAAATCGGACTTCGACACGGCCACGCCGCGTCCGTACATGACGGGACCATGTTCAGCGTCCTCGACGATCTCGCCGCCGTAGGGATCCTTGCTCCAGCCAAGGCCGGGCGGCACCACGTCGCCGTGGGCGTTGAGCGCGATGGTCGGACCGCCGTTGCCGAAGCGTTTACGCACGATCAGATTGGTGGCCGAGATCATGCCGTTGGCCTTGACCAGCGCATCCGGCACGACATGCGCCTCCACCTCGAAACCGAGTTGCTCCAGCAAGGCCTGGGCGCGTGCGCCATGCGCGGCGCAATCGCCGCCGGGATTGTCGGAAGGCACCTGCACCAGTTCCTGCAGGAAACGCGTTTGCGTGGCGTGTTCAGCGTCGAGGAAGGAGAACGCCGATTGTTGCAATGAAGACGACATGAGATGACCTGTAAAGGAGAGCTGAAAAGAAAGGTTGAAGATCGCTGAAAAACCGCCTACGTGATTGTAGAAGACTTGCGCCGCGGGCGTTTACACCCGGTTCGCCAACCGTGTCCGACAAAAACGCGCAGCAAGTACGTTTCTTGCATGGGAAGGAAAGTCGTTGTCAAAATACATGGGCAATATCCGATGAAAAATACAAAAATGATTGTCGACAATCGCCATCACACCGTTGTTGCGGCAATTGCACGCGCAAGATCCGATGGAACAACAGCTTTCGGGCGCCACCGGTGGTGCATGCCTGGCGCCGCTGTGTCGTTTTTGGTGCGCAAATTCACCAAATTGTCGCAAATCGTTTTTTCCATTGTCGACAATTCGGGCTGCCGGTACGACTCCTGCATCGTCGCAAATACTCCCTCGCTTCCGTCCAACTCCTGATGCAGTCCACTACCGCCATGACAAAAACCAGTAAGACATCCCGCTCGCCCCTGGCTTCGCACCCCGCGGTCCGCGATCATTCGCCGGCCGTCGAAGAGCGCCTCTACCAGGACATCTACGACGCCATCATGGAACATCGCCTGCCGCCGCGCACCAAGCTCACTGAGCAGGTCCTGTGCCAGATTTACGATACTGCCCGGCACACCGTGCGCAAGGTGCTGTCGCGCCTGGCCACCGAAGGCATGGTCGATCTCGAGGCCAATCGCGGCGCCTTCATCGCCAGCCCTTCGCACGCCGAGGTCAAGGACATGTTCGAGCTGCGCAACATCATCGAACATGCGGTGCTCGACAAAGTCGGCCGCGAAGCCAGCACGCGCCAGATCGGCAGCCTGCGCAAGATGGTCGAGGAGGAACGCCACTCTTACCTGACCGGCGACCGGCCGCGCTGGATCCGCCTGTCGGCACAGTTCCACCTGGCGCTGGCGGAGCTGACCGGCAATGCACTGCTGGTCGACACGCTGCGCAAGCTGGTATCGCGCACCACGCTGATGATCGCCAAGACCGAAGCGCCGGGACACAATGCCTGCTCCTTCGACGAACACGACACCGTGCTGGCGGCGCTCGAAAGCGGCGACATCGCGCTGGCGCAGGAACACATGGCACACCATTTGCACTTGTGTGAAGACCGCGTCCGCCCCAGCGACGACGATCACTTCGATTTGCGATCAGTGCTGGGAAAGAGTTCCTGAACATCGTCTTCCTCATTTCAAAAGAACACATGCAACACACACCGGCAACCGGCAATTATCCTCGCGACCTGATCGGCTACGGCCGCAACGTTCCTCACGCCAACTGGCCGGGCCGCGCCCGGATCGCACTGCAGTTTGTGCTGAATTACGAAGAAGGCGGCGAGAATTCCGTACTGCACGGCGATCCGGCGTCGGAGCAGTTTCTCTCTGAGATCATCGGCGCGGCCGCTTATCCGGCACGCCATCTGTCGATGGAATCGATTTATGAATATGGCTCGCGCGTGGGCGTCTGGCGCATCCTGCGCGAGTTCGAAAAACGGCAGCTGCCACTGACGGTATTCGGCATCGCCATGGCGCTGCAACGCCATCCCGAAGTCACCCGGGCGTTCGTCGAACTGGGCCATGAAATCGCCTGCCACGGCCTGCGCTGGATTCACTACCAGAACATGGATATCGAGACCGAGCGGGAACACATGCGCGCCGCCGTCGAGATCTTCCGCCAGCTGACCGGCGCCGATCCGCAAGGCTGGTACACCGGCCGCGACTCGCCCAATACACGCCAGCTTGTCGTCGAGCACGGAGGCTTCGCCTACGACTCCGATTACTACGGCGACGACCTGCCGTTCTGGACCCGGGTGGCGCTGGCCGACGGCAGCGAACAGCCGCACCTGATCGTGCCCTACACCCTCGACAGCAACGACATGCGCTTTGCCACGCCGCAGGGCTTCAACACCGGCGAGCAGTTCTTCCAATACCTGAAGGACAGCTTCGACGTGCTGTACGCGGAGGGCGAAGAAGCGCCCAAGATGCTGTCGGTCGGCATGCACTGCCGCCTGCTCGGACGACCGGGTCGCTTCGCGGCGCTGCAACGATTCCTCGATTACGTGCAGTCGCATGAGCGTGTGTGGATCTGCCGCCGCATCGACATCGCCAATCATTGGCGTGAGCAGCATCCTTACGCCGGCTGAACGAGTCGTCGAAAAGCAAAAGGCTGAACTTCGTGTTCAGCCTTTTTTGCTTGGGAGGCCCGCTACCTCATTCGCCCTTGGCGCCTGCCTCGAACCATTTGCCCAGCAGCGCCCGCTCGTCGTCGGTGATATTGGTCATGTTCGCCAGCGGCATGGCCTTTTGCACCACGGCTTGCTGGTAGATCTGCTGCGCATGCTGCAATACGCCGTCCTTGCTGTCGAGCAGGATGCCCTTGCCCGGCACCGGCATCAGCGTCGGCTTGGCCGCGTGGCACTGGATGCAGCGCGTTTCGATCACGTGCTGCACCTGGGCGAATGAAACCACCGCTGCGCCTTGCGTCGCAGGGGCAGGCTGCAGCGCCGCCTTCGGCACGATCCAGAACGCCACGCCGGCCAAAATCACGATGGCCGCCGCCGGATAGCGCCACTTGAATACACCTTTGTGCCTGAGCACGAAGAACTGCCGGATCAGCACGCCTGCCAGCATGATCAGCAGCAGCACCAGCCAGTTGTTGCCGGCGCTGTAGGTCATGCTGTAGTGATTCGACAGCATCGCGAAAATCACCGGCAGCGTGAAGTAGGTATTGTGCACGCTTCGTTGCTTGCCGCGCTTGCCGTGAATCGGGTCCGGACTCTGCCCTGCCCGCATCGACGCCACCATCTTGCGCTGGCCGGGGATGATCCAGAACAGCACGTTGGCGCTCATCACCGTCGCCAGCGAAGCCCCGGTCATGAGGAAAGCCGCACGTCCTGAAAACACATGGCATGCGACCCAGACCGCGGCGACAACATAGAGTGTGACCAGAATGCCGACCACGCGGTCGCCGCCCGGCTTGTCGCCGAACAGCCGGCAAATGGCGTCATACACCAGCCAGCCGGCAACCAGGTAGGCCAGCGCCGCGAACACTGCCGTGGTCGCCGTCATGTCGAGCACATGCTTGTCGACCAGGAAGGTGCCGGCGTTGAACAGGTACAGCACTGAAAACAGCGCGAAGCCGGACAGCCAGGTGCTGTAAGACTCCCAGAAAAACCAGTGCAGGTTCTGCGGCAGCGTCTTCGGCGCCAGCAGGTATTTTTGCGGATTGTAGAAGCCGCCGCCATGCACCGCCCACAACTCGCCGCCGACACCCTTTTCGAGCAGATCGGGATCGTCCGGCCGGGTCAGGCTGTTGTCGAGCCAGACGAAGTAGAACGAGGAGCCGATCCAGGCGATCGCCGTGATGACGTGCAACCAGCGCAGCAAGAGATTGAGCCAGTCGAAAATGTATGCTTCCATTGCGCCCCGCGTGGTGAGTCGTTTCAAAAATGGTTTATACCATTACACACCGAAAAAAAATGCCGGATCCAAGGACCCGGCACCGAAGAAACAGGACCACTTGGCGTGACGCCCACACCGCCTGGTCCGCAGAAACGCTTAGAAGTGGTATTCGGCGCGGATCATCGGTGTCTTGGCCAGCGAGCCAGGGACGTTGTGCGGGTTGCCGAACTTGTTGCGCCAGTATTGGTATTCCAGGCCGACGCGGAAGGTGTTCTTGCCCATGCCCATAGGCATGCCAACGTCGTACATGATCTGGCCGTCGAAGTTCAGCTCGGGCGCGGTGCCGCCGCCAAATTCGTTCTTGCCCTTGGCGGCGATGTAGTTCACATAACCTTCAAAAGCGAAGCCGCTGGTGCCGAACGGGATACCCCAGGCGGCGTTCAGCATCGGGTGCGTATCATACGAATAGCGGCTGCTCATGCGCACGCCGTTGTTGAGCGGCTGATTGCTTTCCCACAGCGCGAGCAGGCTGATGTTGAGGAAGCCTGGAACATCCAGCATCACTGTCGGACCGGCAACGATCATGCGCTTGCGCGAGCTGTAGCCGGGATCGTTTTTGGTGTTCCAGTCAAAACCTGCAGTCAGGCCAAAGCCCCGCGCAGGGCCGAAAGAGAGATCCTTGCCGGCGACCTTGCCGATATCCAGTGTATGGCGATAGACGATATAAGCTTCTTGCGATTCGTTGTCTTTGCTATCCGACATCAGCAAGTCGACGTTCAGGAAATTGGTGCCGTATTTGTAGCCGCTGGCATGCGTAAAATTGACGATTTTTTTCGCGATATCTTGCGAATTGAACGGCTCGGCAAATTTCGTACCGTAGCGAATACCGATCGAATTGTCGGCCCACTCGGCGGCATTGGCCGACATGCTGCCCATGGCCGAGACGGCCAGCGCTGCGGTAGTCAAGCACATCCCCATTGCACTCTTCTTCATACGTTTTCTCCCTTTTGCATTTCATTGAAAAATAAATCCGGATCCCATCGCTCGTTGCTTGCGGCTCATGCAACGCGCGCTCCTTCATTTGCTCACCCATTTCCAACCAGGCCTGGCATCGCACCCGACAACCGCCGGTGCGCAATCCGCCGGGTCCATCAATGCAAACGTCATGCCAGCTGAAAACAAGTCGCCGGAAAACTGTCGACAATGTGCCGCCGGACGCGTCGGCAAGGCGAAAAAACGGACCCGGCGCTGGCAATGTCCGCACGCTGGTTGCAGCCGCCGCGCAGAGTGAAAACGGCCCGCATTGGGATGCCGCTGGGATGGTTGCAACGGAAGATTGTCGACAAGATATAGAACGACAGTACTAAATCTCGTCATCGACACACACCGCTATTTACAAGGCTTACGCGGCCGTAAGAATACTGTTTTTAGTGCAACTCTTGCTAGAGCGGTGCAGCAAAGCACCAAATTGTCGCAAATGAAATTTGCGATTGTCGACAAAATAAAGCCGGGTCGAGAGCCGACGACAGCGCAGCCGTCGCTGTCGCCGCGTCCGACGTTCTTGGCACAGTAAATGCTTTTCACCGGAGATCGTTTGTAAAAACCGGACAACAAAAACCGGGCTGCATTGGCGACATCGCTTCACCGCCGCCTGCACCTGGCCAACCGATCAACTGACTCCAACGGAAAGCCCGCCATGCACGTCAACAAGCTCTTCAAGTACACCGCAGCCTTGCTGCTCGGCGCCGCCTGTTCGGCGTCGTTCGCGCAAGAAACCAAGATCAAGTTCCAGCTCGACTGGCGCTTCGAGGGGCCGTCGGCACTGTTCCTGGTGGCCAAGTCCAAGGGCTATTTCGCGCAGGAAAAACTGGACGTCATCATCGACGCCGGCAGCGGCTCGGGCAACGCCGTCAATCGCGTGGCGTCGGGCACGTACGACATGGGCTTCGCCGACATGGCGGCGCTGATGGAGTTCACCGCCAACAACCCCGGCTCGCCGGGCAAGCCGATGGCCGTGATGATGGTCTACAACGACACGCCGGCGGCGATCTTCTCGCTCAAGAAAACCGGCATCAAGACGCCGGCCGACCTGGTCGGCAAGAAGCTGGGCTCGCCGGTGTTCGACGCCGGCCGCCGCGGCTATCCGATCTTCGCCAAGGCCAACGGCCTGGATGCCTCCAAGGCCAACTGGATCAGCATGGATCCGCCGCTGCGTGAAACCATGCTGGCGCGCGGCGACGTCGACGCCATCACCGGTTTCTATTTCACCTCGCTGCTGAACCTGAACGCGCGCGGCATCAAGGATGCGGACATCAACGTCATGATGTATCCCGACTACGGCGTCAAGCTGTACGGCAACGCCATCATCGCCAACGAAAGCCTGATGAAAACCAATCCGGAAGCGCTCAGGGGTTTCCTGCGCGCCTTCGCCAAGGCGACCAAGGACGTGCTGGCGGATCCCGAAGGCGCCATCAAGGTGCTCAAGGAACGCGACGGCCTGATCGACGCGAAGCTGGAACTGCGCCGTCTCAAGCTGGCCATCTCCAGCGCCATCGCCACGCCGCACGCCAAGTCGGAGGGTTACGGCCAGGTGTTCCTGCCGCGCCTGACGCTGATGGCTTCGCAGGTGTCGGATGCCTATGGCACCAAGACGCGCGTCAATGCGGAGAAGATCTGGACGCCGGCTTACCTGCCGTCCAAGGAATTGCTCAACGTGTTCGGGAAATGACATTGCAAGCTGAGACCATCGAAGCAGGCGTGACCGACACGGCGGAAGTCTTCGTCGACTTCCGCCGCGTCTTCCTGTCCTACGACGGCGCCGACGAATTTGCGGTCGAAGACATTTCCCTGCAAACCAGGCAAGGGGAATTCATCGCCATCGTCGGACCGTCCGGTTGCGGCAAGTCGACCTTCATGAAGCTGGCGACGGGCCTGAAGCGTCCCACGCGCGGCAGCGTCGCCATCGCCGGCGCCGACGTGACCGGCCCGCTCAAATTCGTCGGCATGGCCTTCCAGGCGCCAACGCTGCTGCCATGGCGCACCACGCTCGACAACGTGCTGCTGCCGCTGGAAATCGTCGAACCGTATCGCCGCGACTTCAAGAAGAACAAGGCGCAATACACCGAGCGCGCGCTGAAGTTGCTGAAGACCGTCGGCCTCGACGGCTATGCCGACAAGTTTCCGTGGGAACTGTCGGGCGGCATGCAGCAACGCGCCTCGATCTGCCGCGCGCTGATCCACGAGCCGAAGATGCTGCTGCTGGACGAGCCGTTCGGTGCGCTCGACGCCTTTACCCGCGAAGAACTGTGGTGCGTGCTGCGCGACCTCTGGACCGAACGCAAATTCAATGTCATCCTGGTCACGCACGACCTGCGCGAAGCCGCTTTCCTGGCCGACACCATTTACGTGATGAGCAAGCGCCCCGGCCGCATCGTGGCGCGCAAGGAAAATCCGCTGCCGCGTCCACGCGAACTCGCGCTTACTTATACCGATCCATTCAACGCCCTGGTGCACGAGCTGCGCGAGCATATCGGCCGCGTGCGCAACACCTGAGAGCCACCTGAACCAAGGCGCCCATGAAAAAACTTTCCTCAATGAACCACGCCGCCCGCACGCTGGCGCCATGGATACTGCTGCTGGCGATCCTGGTGGTATGGCAAATCATTTGCAGCGCACTGGACGTATCCGAGTTCATCTTCCCGAGCCCGATGGCGATCATTGAGGCCATGATCGAATTCGCCGGCCCGATCGCGCACCACGCGCTGTCGACCTTCTGGGTCACCATGGTGGGCTTCGCGATTGCCGTGGCGGTGGGCGTGTCGCTGGGTTTCCTGATCGGCTCGTCGCCACTGCTGTATGCCGCGGCCTATCCGCTGATGACCGCGTTCAATGCCCTGCCCAAGGCCGCCTTCGTGCCGGTGCTGGTGGTATGGTTCGGCATCGGCGCCGGGCCGGCGATCCTGACGGCTTTCCTGATTTCATTCTTCCCGATCATGGTCAACATCGCCACCGGCCTGGCGACACTGGAGCCGGAACTGGAAGACGTCTTGCGCGTGCTGGGCGCCAAACGCATGGACATCCTGCTCAAGGTCGGCATGCCGCGCTCGCTGCCGTATTTCTTCGCCTCGCTGAAAGTCGCCATCACGCTGGCTTTCGTCGGCTCGACCGTGTCGGAGATGAACGCCTCCAACGAAGGCATCGGCTACCTGCTGGTCTCGGCCGGCTCGTCGATGAAGATGCCGCTGGCCTTTGCCGGCCTGGTCGTCATCGGCGCGATGGCCATGGCCATGTATGAGCTGTTCGCGATCATCGAAAAACGCACCACGCGCTGGGCCCACCGCGGCGGCAACCGTTCGTGATATTTTTAGCAATTTTCCGGATTGTCGACAATCTTGCATATTTGGCTATGGTAAATTCCGCAGATCATTTGAATAACCTGGAACGCGCGCGGGAAGGCGCGGTTCCTGCGAGGGGAAATCCGTGACCGCAACGTCGCCTGCGCGCCTGCAAATAGCGCATATCCGCAAGGCCTATCCGGGAGTGCTGGCCAACGATGACATCAACCTGAGCGTCGCGCCCGGCGAGATCCATGCCGTCCTTGGCGAGAACGGCGCCGGCAAGTCGACGCTGATGAAGATCATCTTCGGCACCGTCAAACCCGACGCCGGTGACATCTACTGGAACGGCGCGCTGGCGCACATCGCCAATCCGCAGGTCGCGCGCAAGCTCGGCATCGCCATGGTGTTCCAGCACTTCTCGCTGTTCGACACGCTGACCGTGGCGGAAAACATCGCGCTGGGTCTCGACGCCGACACCGACATGCAGGACCTGGTCGCACGTATTCGCCAGACTGGCGAAAAGTACGGTCTCGAGCTGGAACCCCATCGCCACGTCCACACGCTGTCGGTGGGCGAACGCCAGCGCGTGGAAATCGTGCGCGCGCTGCTGACCAATCCGCAATTGCTGATCCTCGACGAACCCACTTCGGTACTGACGCCGCAGGCGGTCGAGAAGCTGTTCGTGACGCTGCGCCTGCTGGCCGACGAAGGCTGCAGCATCCTCTACATCAGCCACAAGCTCGACGAGATCCGTGCGCTGTGCCACAACGCCACCGTGATGCGCGGCGGCCGCGTGACCGGCACCTGCGATCCGCGCAATGAAACCAGCGCCGGCCTGTCGCGCATGATGATCGGTGAAGAGCTGGTGCGCCTGCGCCGGGAAAGAAATCCGGAGTCACAACGCAACGAGCGCAAGCTGCACGTCAACCGCCTGTGTCTGCCCAAGGCGCATCTGTTCGCCACTGAACTGAAGGACATCGAATGCGAAGTGCGCGCCGGCGAGATCGTCGGCATCGCCGGCGTGTCCGGCAACGGCCAGCAGGAGTTGCTGGCGGCGCTGTCCGGCGAAGACCAGCGCGCCGCACCCAACATGATCATGCTGGCCGGCAGCGCCGTCGGCCATCTTGCCCCCAACCCGCGCCGCGCCAAGGGCCTCGGCCTGGTGCCGGAAGAACGTCTCGGCCGCGGCGCCGTGCCGACGCTGAGCCTGTCGGCCAACATGCTGCTGTCGCATCAGAAAGTCCCGTACGTGAAACACGGCATGATCGACTTCGCCTACACGCGCAAGATCGCCGCCTCCATCATCGAACGTTTCAAGGTCAAGGCCGGCGGTCCCGACGCGCTGGCAAAAAGCCTGTCCGGCGGCAACCTGCAGAAATTCATCGTCGGCCGCGAGATGGAACGCAAACCCGGCGTCTTCATCGTCGCGCAACCGACCTGGGGCGTCGACGTCGGCGCCGCCGCACAAATCCATGCCGAAATCCTGGCGCTCAAACAAGAAGGCTGTGCCGTGCTGGTGATCTCCGAAGAACTCGACGAATTGTTCGCGCTGTGCGATCGCCTGCACGTGATCGCCAAGGGACGCTTGTCGCCGTCCATTCCGATCGAGCAGGCCACGCGCGAGCAGGTCGGCTTGTGGATGAGCGGCTTGTGGAACGATGAAGCGCCAGGCGCTGCTGCGGAGGCTGCACATGGCTAAGGCAATGTTCACTTCACTGCCCTTCCGGCTCGAGCTGCGCGGTGTGCCGTCGCGCCGCATGACTTATCTGTCGCCGGTGATCGCCATCGTGCTGACGCTGTTGCTGGGCGCGCTGTTGTTCATGGCGCTGGGCAAGGATCCGATTGCCGGCCTCAAGGTCTTCCTGGTGGATCCGTTCAGCAGCAAGCGCGCCATCAGCGAACTGCTGCTCAAATCGATTCCGCTGATCCTGTGCGCACTGGGCTTGGCCGTGTGCTTCCGCGCCAGCATCTGGAACATCGGCGCCGAAGGCCAGTTCACTGTCGGCGCCTTGTGTGCGGGGGCGCTGCTGGTGTGGATCGACGTGCCCGAGCATGCGATCCCGGGCGGTCTCGGACTGATCCTGATGATCGTCGCGGGCGTGATCGGTGGCGCCTTCTGGGCCGGCATCACGGCGCTCTTGCGCGACAAGTTCAACGCCAATGAAATCCTGGTGTCGCTGATGCTGACCTATGTCGCGCAACTGTTGCTGATGTATGCCGTGAACGGTCCGCTGAAGGATCCCAACGGCATGAACTTCCCTCAGTCGAAGGTTTTCTCGGGCGAGTTCATGCTGCCGATGCTGATGAGCGGCACGCGCCTGCACATTGGTTTTGCCGTGACCATCGTCGCAGCGATTGTGATGGCGATATTCATGATGCGCAGCTTCCGCGGCTTTTCGCTGATGGTCGGCGGCGTCGCCCCTCATGCCGCGCGCTACGCGGGCTTTTCCAGCCGCAATGCCTTGTGGGTGTCGCTGCTGATTTCGGGCGGCTTCGCCGGGCTGGCGGGCGCGTTTGAAATCGCCGGACCGATCGGCCAGCTGTTGCCGTCGGTGTCGCCGGGCTATGGCTTCGCGGCGATCATCGTCGCCTTCATCGGCCGCCTGCATCCGATCGGTGCGGTGTTCGGCGGACTGATCATGTCGCTGCTGTACCTGGGCGGCGAGCTGGCGCAATCGCGCCTGGGCCTGCCGTCGGCGATCACGGGCGTGTTCCAGGGCATGCTGCTGTTCCTGCTGCTGGCGTGCGATACGCTGATTGACTATCGCCTGCGCTGGAAAAAACAAGCTTAAGGGATACAACACATGGACCAACTCGCTCCTCTCATCGCAGCCTCGATCAACGCCGGCACGCCGCTGCTGCTGGCGGCCATCGGCCTGCTGATCAACGAACGCGCCGGCGTGCTCAACCTCGGCGCGGAAGGCATGATGCTGGTCGCCGCCATCGCCGGCTTTGCGGTCGGCTACACCACCAAGAGCCCGCTGCTGGGCTTCCTGGCCGGCGCCGTTTGCGGCATGCTGATGGCGACGCTGTTTTCATGGCTGGCGCTGGTGCTGGCGACCAACCAGGTCGCCACCGGACTGGCGCTGTCGATCTTCGGCGCCGGACTGTCGGCGTTCATCGGCCAACGTTTCGTCGGTCTGGCGCTGCCGTCGCAAAGCACCGGCATTCCCGGCCTGAACAATATTCCCTTCATCGGCCCGGCTTTCTTCACCCAGCACTGGATGGCTTATGTCGCGCTGCTGCTGTGCGCGGCGATTGCCTGGTTC
>Ga0207695_10000750_pt1 | contig 62486 bp, 50 predicted proteins | sample KBSC54metaG_FD_184354 | JGI IMG/M metagenome (GOLD analysis project Ga0207695, IMG submission 184354) | Corn rhizosphere microbial communities from Kellogg Biological Station, Michigan, USA - KBS C5-4 metaG (SPAdes) (version 2) | ecosystem: Host-associated > Plants > Roots > Rhizosphere > Soil...
CGCGGCGATTCCGGCGACCGCGATTGCGAGCATCCTGTCGGTGATTTTTGCGTTCATGCTCGCCGCGGCACGTATCTGGTTCGCGCTCTCGCGCGACGGCCTGTTGCCCGGCTGGTTCGCCAAAGTGCATCCGAAGTACGGCACGCCGCACCGCCCGACGATCGCGCTCGGCGTGTTCACGGCGCTGGTCGCGGCGCTGTTCCCGCTCGGCGAAGTGGCCAAGCTCGTCAACATCGGCGTGCTGTCCGCATTCATCGTGATCTGCTCGGCGGTGCTGCTGCTGCGCGTGCGCAAACCCGACTTGCCGCGCGCGTTCCGCACGCCGTGGGTACCGGTGATTCCGGTCGTCGGTATACTTTTTTCGATCTGGCTGCTGTCGGAGCTGGCGGCGATCACCTGGATGGTGTTCCTGGTCTGGGTCGCCATCGGCGCGCTGATCTATTTTGGCTACGGCATGCGCCACAGTCGGCTGGCCGTCAGCCCCTGACGTAAACTTCGCGGCATGCCCGCATTCGCCTACCAAGCTCTCGATCACGCCGGCAAAACCCAGCGCGGCGTGCTGCAGGGCGACACCGCACGCGCGGTGCGCGCGAGTCTGCGCGAGCAAGGTCTGAATCCGCTTGAAGTCGCCGAAGTCGCGCAGCGACAGCAGCGCGGTATGTTCGCGAGTGGGTTGAGCGGCGCGCAGCTGGCATTGCTCACGCGCCAGCTGGCAACCTTGCTCAAGGCCGGATTGCCGGTGGACGAAGCGCTCGCGGCGCTGGCCGAACAGAACGACGACACGCGTGCGCGCACGCTGGTCGTCAGCTTGCGCGCGCGCGTGATGGAAGGCTCGACGTTGGCCGCCGGCTTGGCCGAAGCGCCGGAAAGTTTTCCGGAAATCTATCGCGCCTCGGTCGCGGCCGGCGAGCAATCCGGCAAGCTCGATCAGGTACTCGCCCGGTTGGCCGATTACTCCGAGGCGCGCGACGCGCTCAATCAAAAGGTCTGGGCGGCGCTGGCCTATCCGGTCTTGCTGACGATCGTGGCCGTCGCGGTCGTCACCGGCTTGCTCGCTTATGTCGTGCCGCAGATCGTCGGCGTGTTCACGCAGATGCATCAGGCGTTGCCGTGGCCGACCCGCGCATTGCTGGCGCTGAGCACGTTGGTCAAAACGTGGGGTTGGCTGCTGCTCGTTTTGCTCATCGTTACCGCGATCGGCGGCAAGCTCGCATTGCGCGCCGAAGCGGCGCGCTACAAATGGCACGCGTTCCTGCTGCGCGTGCCGCTGATCGGCCGCCTCGTGCGCGCCGCCAACACGGCGCGCTGTACGCGCACGCTCGCGCTGCTCACTGCGAGCGCGGTGCCGTTGCTCGAGGCGCTGCAAATCGGCGCACAGGTCATGGCGAATCTGCCGATGCGCGCGGCGATCAAGCGTGCTGCGGTCAAGGTGCGCGAAGGCGGCGGCTTTTCGCGTGCGCTCGGCGAGAGCGGCTACTTTCCCCCCGTGGCGCTGCGCCTGATCGCCAGCGGCGAGCGCGCTGGCGAACTCGAGCGCATGCTCGATGAAGCGGCGAACAACCAGCAGCGCGATCTCGATCGCTGGATTACGACGCTGACGGCAATTCTCGGCCCGGCCGTCATTCTGCTCGTCGGCGCGATGGTATTGTTCATCGTGCTCGCCATTCTGCTGCCGATTTTTGAAATGAATCAGATGGTCAAATGATCACGTTTGACCGCGTCAGCAAACGCTATGCGTCCGGACACGAAGCGCTCAACGAGCTGAGCTTCGAACTCGCAGCTGGCGAAATGGCATTTCTCACCGGCCATTCCGGCGCCGGTAAAAGTACACTTTTGAAGCTCGTCGCGTTGCTCGAGCGGCCGTCGCGCGGACACATTTCCGTCAATGGCCAGAATCTGACGCAGGTGCGCCGGCGCGGCGTTCCGCGTGTGCGCCGCGGCATCGGCATGGTGTTTCAGGACCATCGCCTGCTGATCGACCGCAGCGTCTTCGACAACGTCGCGCTGCCGCTCGTCATCGCCGGCACGGCACGCGAAGAGGTCGGCAAGCGCGTGCGGGCCGCGCTCGACAAGGTCGGCTTGCTCAAATACGAGGCCTCGCAACCGGCGACGCTTTCGGCCGGCGAACAGCAGCGCGTCGGCATCGCGCGCGCAATCGTTGCCAAACCCGCCGTGCTGATCGCCGACGAACCGACCGGTAACCTCGATCCGCAGCTCGCCGGCGAAGTCATGGCGCTGTTTGGCGAGTTCCAGCAAGTCGGCACGACCGTGCTCGTCGCCAGCCATGATCTGCCGCTCGTCAAGCGCATGGGCAAACGCGTCCTGGTTCTGGACCACGGCAAACTGCTCGACGATTTCCGTCCATGAATCGACGCATCGAGAAAAATCGCGCGAAACCCGCTGCGCCGGCGCAGCGCGACAAATTCTCGCAACGCGCGTGGCGCGAGCAGCACTTGTACAGCCTGTTTTCGAGCCTGGGCCGCCTCGCCGCGCGGCCGATTGCGACTGCGTTGACCCTGGCGGTACTCAGTCTGGCGCTCGCGCTGCCGCTGTTGTTCTGGCTACTGCTCGACAATGCGCGCGGTTTGGGCGGCCAGGTCGAAGATGCGCGCGCAATCAGCGTATTCCTCAAACCGGATATCGATATTGCCGCCGCAAACCGATTCGCGGAGCATTTGCGCGGCGATGCGCAGGTCGGCAGCGTCGTCGTCAAGCCGCCCGAGGAGGGACTCGAAGAATTCCGCAGTCGCGCCGGCTTCGCCGATGCGCTCAAGGTCCTGCATTACAATCCGCTGCCGACGCTGCTGGTCATAAGTCCGCGCGCGACCGCCGCCACAGATGCCTCCGCAAAGCTCTTCGCACAATTGCGCGGCAATCCTGCAGTGGATCTGGTGCAGTACGATGCGCAATGGCGCCAACGCCTGAGCGCGATTCTTGAACTCGGCGAGCGTGGCGCCGCGGTGTTTGCCGCGTTGCTGGCACTGGCTGCGCTGCTGGTGATCGGCAATACCGTGCGCCTGGACATCGCCGGCCGCGCCGAGGAGATCGCCGTCATGCAGTTGCTCGGCGCCGACGACGGCTTCGTGCGCCGGCCTTTTTTGTATACCGGCCTGTGGTACGGTATGTTGGCGGGGGTGATGAGTCTGATGCTGATCGCAATCGTCGAATGGTTCCTGGCGGCGCCGCTGGCGGCGCTCACGGCCAGTTACGACCATCGGTTCGCCGTGCACGCGCTGTCGCTGCAGGCGATGTCTGGCGCACTCGCCGCCAGCGTCGTGCTCGGCTGGCTCGGCGCGCTGATCGCCGCCTCGCGGCACATCGCTTTGGGACAACCCAAATAACCGTCATGGCCGAGGCTGCCGCACTTACCCGCCATATCGCCAGCGAATCGCCGCGCGTGATGGTCGTGGACGGCTCCAAGGTCGTGCGCCGCCTGATCGAACAGCTGCTCAAGGCCGATCTGCCGGGCGTGACGGTGCTGTCGTGCGAATCCGGCGAAGAAGCGAAAAAGCAGCTCGAAGCGGGCGTCGTCGATCTCGTCACGACCGCGTTGCGGTTGCCGGACATGGATGGGCTCGATCTGGCCAAACACGTGCGCGACCACTCACCGCAGGCATACATCCCGATCGTCATCGTGTCCGGCGATGTCAACGAGCGGCTGATCAACCGCGAACTCAGCGAGGTCGTCACCGATTATTTCGACAAGTCGCTCGGCTTCCAGGCACTCGCCGCGTTCATCCGCGGCTACGTGCGCCCGGAAACGCAGGTCAAAGGCGAAGTGCTGTACGTCGAAGACAGCCGCGTGGTCGCATTGGCCACGCGGCGCATGCTGGAAAAATACGGCCTCACCGTATTGCACGTGACCAGCGTCGAGGATGCGGTCGCGCATCTGGAAACCGGCATGGTGCAAGGCCGCGTCGGCTGCGACGTCGTATTGTCGGACGTGAATCTCAAGGGCGAGCTGACCGGTGGCGACTTGCTCGAACGCATCCGCAACGAGTTCGGCTATGCCAAAGGCCGGTTGCCGGTCTTGATCATGACCGGTGACGACAATCCGAAGAACCAGACGGCGCTGCTGCGCGCCGGTGCCAACGATCTGGTGCAGAAGCCGATCGAGGAACGCCTGCTGATCACGAAACTGCTGTTCCAGATGCGCGTGTCGCAGCATGTGCGGCAGCATCCCGCTGCGGCGTGAGTGCGCGTGATCTGAAACTCGAGCCTTCGTGGAAGGCGCGAGTCGGCGATTACCTGGACCGCCCCGAGATGCAGCGTCTCTCGGAGTTCCTGCGCGGCGAACTGCGCGCCGGCAAGAAGATTTATCCACCGCCCAGGCGCATCTTTGCGGCGCTCGATACCACGCCGTTCGACAGCGTAAAAGTCGTGATCCTCGGCCAGGATCCGTACCACGGCGCGGGTCAGGCGCACGGATTGTGTTTCTCGGTGCTGCCCGGAGTGCCGCCGCCGCCGTCCCTGCAGAACATCTTCGCCGAGCTGCAGCGGGACCTGGGTATTCCACGCCCGGATCACGGCTGTCTCGTGCCCTGGGCGCGCCAGGGGGTGCTGCTGCTCAACGCCGTGCTCACGGTCGAAAGCGGACTGGCCGGTTCGCATCATGGCAAGGGCTGGGAAGGGTTCACCGACGCGATCGTCGAACATCTCAATCGCGAACGCGAAGGCCTCGTATTCCTGCTCTGGGGCAATCCGGCGCAGCACAAGGGCCGGCTGGTCGATGTGCAGCGCCATCGCGTGCTCAAGGCGCCGCATCCGTCGCCCTTGTCGGCACATCGCGGTTTCATCGGTTGCGGCCACTTCTCGGCGGCGAACGCCTATCTGCGCGAGCACGGTCAAGCCGAAATCGACTGGGGCCTGCCGCCGGCCGCGACCCTGAAACTCGACACCTGAGCTTCCGGCACTGGTGGCGGTCCCCGCAGCGCACCATTATTCCAATTGCTTGAAAGTAAATATGTTTCTGCCGGGTCTCCACGGACGTGACAGAACTTTGGATTTGGTGTACCATGCAGTTCAGAAAATCGGCGAATGGACGCCGGTTTGGGAACTTCGAGCGCTTTTAGCACTCTCAATACCGGAGTGCTAACATTCGCTCCATTGAGGAGTCCTGCAATGACAGCTTCTGCCTTGGTTGCAAACAATCTGCCGATCCCAAGCCCGATCGGCAGTCTCGACGCGTATGTGAATGCCGTGCATCAAATTCCGGTGCTCACGCTCGAGGAAGAGCAGGCACTGGCACATCAATATACGGATGAAAACGATCTGGACGCGGCCAAGCGCCTGGTGCTCTCGCATCTGCGTTTCGTCGTGCACGTCGCGCGCGGTTACAACGGTTACGGTCTGCAGCTCGGCGATCTCGTCCAGGAAGGCAACATCGGCCTCATGAAGGCCGTCAAGCGCTTCGATCCGACGATGGGCGTGCGCCTGGTGTCGTTCGCCGTGCATTGGATCCGCGCCGAAATGCACGAGTTCATCCTGCGCAACTGGCGCATCGTCAAGATCGCGACGACGAAGGCGCAGCGCAAGTTGTTCTTCAATCTGCGCAAGTCGAAAAAGCGCCTGGGCTGGATGAACGCACAGGAAGTCGCCGCGGTGGCGAAGGACCTGGGCGTCTCCACGGCCGACGTGCTGGAAATGGAATCGCGCTTGAGCGGCCACGATATGGCGTTCGACGCGCCGTCCGATGCCGACGACGACGAGCGGCCCGCCCCGGTCGCGTACCTCGTCGATCATGGCGCCGATCCGTACCACACGCTGGAGAGCGACAGCCAGGAGGAGTCCGACCTCGGCGCGCTCAAGCAGGGTCTGGCCAAGCTCGACGCGCGCTCGCGCGACATCATCACACGGCGTTGGCTCGGTGATGGCGACAAGGCCACGCTGCAGGATCTGGCTGACGAATACGGCGTTTCCGCCGAACGCATTCGCCAGGTCGAAGTCAACGCGATGAAAAAAATGCGCGCCGTCTTCGCCGCTTAAGTTTCAATCCAGCAGCAAATATTGGAACGGCCCGGGAAACCGGGCCGTTTCTTTTACTGCTGGGCATCCTGCCCTTCGCCCCTGCGGGGCCGGTCAATACAGGTCGATCGGATCGACATCGATCGACCAGCGCACGCGTCGCGCCTGTGCGGTCTCGCGCACGCGCGCGAGCCAGTTCGGCAGAAATGCGTGCAGGTGCTTGCGTTCGGCGGTACTGATCAGCAATTGCCCACGATGCATGCCGGCGCGACGCGGCATCGGCGCCGGCATCGGTCCCAGCAAGCTGAGTGCGGGCGGCGGCGTTGCCGCAAGCGCTGCCGCGGCGCCAAGGAATTCCTGCATGGCCGTGGGCTGTTTGGCTTCCGCACGCAGCAGTGCCAGATGCGCGTACGGAGGCAGCGCGGCCAGCTTGCGTTCTTCGAGCAAGCCACGCGCCACTTGCGCGTACCCGTGGCGCAGCAACTCGCGCAGCAGCGGGTGATCCGGATGATGGGTCTGCAGCAAAACGATGCCTGGCTTGTGCGCGCGTCCGGCGCGTCCGGCGACTTGCACAATCAATTGGCACAACCGTTCGCTGGCGCGGAAGTCGACGCTGAACAGGCCTTCATCGACGCCGATCAGGCCGACCAGCGTCAGATTCGGCAGGTCATGTCCTTTGGCCAGCATCTGCGTGCCGACGAGGATACCGGGTTGATCCGATCCCAGGCGATTGAGCAGATCGTCGAGCGCATCCTTGCGCCGCGTGGTTTCACGATCGATGCGAACGACGGTCGCGCCGGGGAATAGCCTGGCAACGCCTTCTTCCATGCGCTCGGTGCCGAGGCCTTGCGGCGCGAGCGTCGTCTGCTGGCATTGCGGGCATTGGGTCGGTACCGGCTGGTCCTTGCCGCAGTGATGGCAGCGCAGGCGCGCATCGCCGCGATGCCACGTCAGCGGTTTGTCGCACCGCTCGCACGCCGCATGCCACCCGCACGAGCGGCAGGTGAGCACCGGCGCGTAACCGCGCCGATTGCGAAACAGCAACGCCTGTTCGCCACGCGCCAGACACTGGCGCACGGCGACGACGAGTTCCGGCGACAAGCCATCGCGCACCGGTTTGCCGCGCAAGTCGACGATGGCGAATTTCGGCTCGCGCGCCGCGCCGGGACGCGCGGAAAGGTGCAGCTTGCGATAACGTCCGGCTTCCACGTTCGCCAACGTTTCCAGCGACGGTGTCGCCGATCCCAGCACGACCGGAATGCCCAGCGCCTTGGCGCGCACGAGCGCAAGATCCCGCGCGTGGTAACGCAAGCCGTCCTGCTGCTTGTAGGAAGCGTCGTGTTCTTCGTCGACAACGATCAAGCCCGCGTGCGGGAGCGGCGTGAAGATCGCGGAACGCGTGCCGAGAATCACGCAGGCCCGACCGCGTGCGGCCGCGAGCCACGCGCGCGTGCGTTCGCCATCGGCCAGATCCGAATGCATGAGATGCACCGGCGCGGCGAGGCGTTCGCGGAAGCGCCGCAGCAGCTGCGGCGTCAGGCCGATTTCCGGCACGAGTACGAGGATCTGCTTGCCGTTCGCGAGCGCTTGCTCGGCAAGCCCCAGATACACCTCGGTCTTGCCGCTGCCGGTGATCCCTTCGAGCAGGCACGGCGCAAAACGGTTGAATTCCATCGCCACGAATGCGATTGCGTTGCGCTGCTCGTCGCTGAGCGGCGGCGGTTCGATGCGTACGCGCGGCGGCTCACGTGGGGTCACCTGCGTGATCGCGACGAGGCCGCGCCGGCGCAGGCTCGCCGCCGCGCTGCGCCATTTCGGCAGCTGCGCATCGAGTGCGGCGTAGCTCAAAGGTCCGCCGGCCAGCAGCGCAAGCAGGTGCGCGCTCGCGCTGCCGGATCTCGTCGTCGTCGGATCGATGGACGCAAGCATCAACGCCGGTTCGCTTTCGGTCGGCAACGCGCGCGCGCGACGCAAGCCCGCGGGCAGCGACGCGTCGAGCACCTCGCCGAGCGGATGCTGATAGTAGCGCGCGACCCAGTCCAGGCTCGCCAGCAGTTCACGCGTGATCAGCGGTTGCGCATCAAGCACGGCGCTGGCGGGCTTGAGTCGGTCTTCCGGAATTTCGGATTCGGCGAGCCGCTCAATCACGACGCCGACGCGCTCGCTGCGTCCGAATGGAACCGTCACGCGCGATCCGGGCGCGATCGCCTGCGCGTCGATTCCGGCCGGAGGCAGGTAGTCAAACAGCTGCGGCAGCGGTACCGGCACGGCGACGCGCAGGATTACCGGCATGGTCGGTCGGCCAGGAAATTCAGACGGAAACTCACGGGAATCACGAGTTGCAGAATTATCGTAAGTAATTGCTCAAGATTGAAAGGCAAACTCATGTTGTCAAAGCGATTTGTTGCTTATCCACAACCAATGTGGATAAGTCTGTGCATGAGACTGTGCGTGACCCCACACAAAGCGCATGACGACGCGCCTTGCTTCGGCTTGGCGAAACTTTAACCAAGCTGAAATATTCATTTCCAATCAATAGCTTGCAAACTGCGAAAAGGTATATTTTGTTACATGAACGGCTGCAATCAGGCAGCCTCGAATCGTTCTTGCGGCTGTGCACAACTGCTCAAAAAAGGGCTTGCGTACGGACGACGGTTCTGTCTTGTCAACGCGACGCTCGCGGCCGCGTTGAACGAGACGGTCGCGGCGCAATCGCATCCTGATCCGAGCTTACGTCATGGTAGCGACAATGCCTACAATCCCGATCGCCCCGGCCAGATGGAACAGCGCCCGCGTGGAAACCGTAACCGACCGCACGCTGGACGACTTCCTCAAGGGCGTAGAACGTCGCGCGCTGCGCATGGCGGAATTGGCCACGGGCAACCGCGACGAAGCACTGGACCTGGTGCAGGACGCGATGTTCGGCTTCGTGCGCCATTATTCCGGCAAGCCGGCGCCCGACTGGGCACCGCTGTTTTTCCGCGTGCTCGACAGTCGCCTCAACGATTGGCACCGGCGCCGCCAAGTGCGCGGACGCTGGCTTGCGGCGTGGCTGCACAGCGCCGACGATGACGAGTCCGACACGATCGCGCAGGCGCCCGACGCGAATGAGCCCGGACCGCTGTTGCGTCTGGTCGGTTCGGATGCGGCGCGCAGGCTCGACGCGGCGTTGAAAAAACTTCCGCTGCGCCAGCGTCAGGCTTTCTTGCTGCGCATCTGGGAAGGTTTCGACGTCGCGGCGACGGCGAACGCAATGCGCTGCAGCGAAGGCAGCGTGAAAACGCACTTGTTTCGCGCGCTCGCCGCTTTGCGCCGCGAACTGGAGGATTACGCATGAACGACAAGCCGCAGTGGCTGCAAGCCGCAAAAAACCTGCTCGACGATTCCACCCGGCATCTCGACGCCGCGACACTGTCGCGCCTGAATCTCGCGCGCCAGAACGCGCTTGCGCAGCGCCGCAGACCGGCGGTCTGGATCATTCCGGCAGGTCTGGCGAGCGCGTGTGCGTTGCTGCTGGCGCTGGCGGTGTGGCATGGACGCGTGCCGCCCGCGCCAACGGACGCCGCAGCGGTCGATGTGTCGGCTGGCGATAACGAAGCTTTGGCCGATGACGACGAGTTCTACGAAGATCTGGATTTCTACGCCTGGCTCGACGCGCAAAATCAGGAACCGCAAGGCTGATATGCACACGCCTTTTCGCATCATTGCGTTGCTGTTGTTGCTGTTCGGCAGCGTTGCCGCATCGGCGCAGCCGGAGCAGCCCGCGCCGGCATGGTCCGCATTGAGCGCGGACGAACAGCGAGTGCTCGATCCCGTGCATGCGCAATGGGAGCAGTTGCCGCCCGGCGCGCAACAGCGCCTGCAGCGCGGCGCCCGGCGTTATCCGCATATGAATCCCGAGCAGCGCGCCAAGTTCGACGAGCGGCTGCGCAAATGGAACAAGGCTACGCCCGAGCAACTGGCGAAAATGCGCGAACACTATGCGCAATTCCAGAGCCTGCCGGCCGAACAACGCGAACGCTTGCGTGCGCAATTTCAGCGTTTCCGCAGCTTGCCGCCGGAGCAGCGCGCGGCGTTGCGCGAAAAATTCCAGCAGATGAGTGCAGAGGAGCGCCATGCGTTCCTCGCCGGCGCGGGTGCGCAGCAACGTGCCGACGCGATGCGTGAATTCGCGCAGTCGGTTCCGTTGGAGCAACGCGCGCCGACGCGACAAATGTTGCGCTCGTTGACGGCCGATCAGCGCCGCGCATTCGGCCGGAATTGGCGCGCATTGGCGCCCGAGCAGCGTGACGCCTATCGACAGCGGATAGTGCAGATGACGCCGGAACAGCGCGCCGCCGAACTCACGCCGCGGTAAGGATGCGTCGTGTCGCGCTGAATTTGTCCGGGAAACGTGCGAGCCCGTGTCTGCGCGCATGCGCGGCGCGTCTTCACGCAGGTAGCGTGCAAGGTGCTGCTCGCTAGCCAAGCGATAAATCGTGCACAGGCTGCGTCGACCGTTCGGCGGCGGCGGGTCGGTACGCTCGAGGATTTCCGCCGAGACGAAGCCGGGCAGGGCGAGCATGTGGCGCACGTGTTCGTCGAGCCAGGCACGAAATGGCGCGAACACGTCCGCGTCGACATCCAGATTCACTTCATAGGCGATCATGTCGTGGCCAGACTCAAAATGAAGGCCGCGGCGACGCCGAGCGAGATCATCACCGTGTAGCAGATGCCGATTGCGCCGAACTTGAGCGTCGTGAAAAACCAGCCCTGTCGATACACCTTTTTCTGCATCAGCAACAGGTAAACCGGCAGCCAGATGAACATGCCGACCATCAGCAGGCGCAGCAGCGGAGCCAGCGCGGGCGCCGCATCGGCGGCCCACGCGCGCGCGAGCGCCGTGAGCGTGAGCAGCAGCATCGACAGGAACACGAAGGCGTGGCTGTGCAGCGCCACGATCAGGTGTTCCATGTACAGGCGGCGCTTGAAGATATAAAAGATCTTCAGCAACAATGCGAACAGTGGCATCAGCACGAACAATACCTGCGCGAGCATGCCAAACGCGCCGAGCAGGAACGGTTTCGGGTCTTTGCGGATGCGCGGCAGATTGTCCTTCATATGCCCGATCGCAGCGTTGAGCCGGTCGTTCGCGAACACCGGCAGCCAGGCCACGCGCACCGGATTCTTCTGCGCGTCCCAGGGAATATCGTTGAAGGAAAGATCGTTGCTGTCTTCGGACTTGTCGATCGGCGGCGGCTCGCCTCTCGCCTTGGCTTCTGCTGCGCGCTGCAGGTAAGCCAGGCGCTTCTCGGCTTTGCGGTTCACGTTCTTGATCGCCTGCTCGGCGCCGCCGGCGGCCGGGCCGGTCAGCTTGTTGAGCTGGGCGACCACGTCGTCGCGCGCCTTTTCGACTTCTTCCGACGTCTGCGCCGCACCGATCTCCGGGGCGCCATCGCTGATCACGGCGTTGTTCATGTTGACATCGCTCAGCGCAAACTGCGCCGCGAAAAACGCGATCACGCTCAGGAAGAAATACAAGCGGAACGGCGTGACATAACGCACACGGCGGCCGGCGAAATATTCGCAAGTCAGGTAGCCGGGGCGGACATACAACGGACCGAGCGTGCGGAAGATGCGCGAGTCGATATTGAAGATGGTATCGGCGACATCGTGCAGCATGCTCGACAGCGGCCGGATCATGCCTTTGCTCGGCTGGCCGCATGCATGGCAGTACTCGCCGAGCATCGGCGTGCCGCAGTTCTGGCAGTTGCGCGGCACCGGCGCGACTGGCGCGTCGGGAACGCTCGATTCGACGGTTGCGGTCGCGCTGTTCATCGGCGTCACTTTAGCCGATTCGGCTACACTGCCGCATGTTTTCGGACCCCTCCCGCCTGCGCCATGAATTGCGCGAAACCGCGCGCCTGGCCGCGCCGTTGGTGCTCGGGCAGCTGTCCGCGATCGGCATGAACGTCGTCGATACGTTGCTGGCCGGTCACTACAACGCGCAGACGCTCGCCGCCGTCGCGGTCGGCACCAGTGTGTGGTCGCTGGCGATCGTCAGCGCCATCGGCGTCATGCTCGCGCTGCCGCCGTCGGTCGCGCAGCTGGCCGGCGCCGGCGAACGCGAGCGCATCGGCGCGTTGTTCCGGCAGGCGTTGTGGCTCGCGCTCGTGCTCGGACTCGTGCTGTTCGCCGGTGCGCGGCACGCCGGATTGATGTTGCAAGCGTTCGGTATCGATGCGCGCATCGTCGACGACACGCAAAAATTCCTGCACGCGATTTCCTGGGGCGCGCCGGCGCTGACGGGCTATTTCGCGCTGCGCGGTTTTTCCGAAGGATTGGGACTGACGCGGCCGACGATGTATTTCGGTTTTCTCGGCCTCGTGCTGCTGGCCCCGATCGGTTACGTTTTGATGTATGGCGCTTTCGGCTTGGCGGCGCGCGGCGCAGAAGGTTCCGGCATGGCCACCGCGCTCGTGCTGTGGCTGCAGCTGCTCGCGTTTGCGACGTACATTGCGCGCCGTCGCCATTACCGGCAGTTCGCGCCATTCGCGCACTTCCGCTGGCCGCAGCCGCAAACGATTTTCGACTTGCTGCGCCTCGGCGTGCCGATGGGCATCTCGGTCCTGATGGAAGCGAGCCTGTTCATCGTCGCCGCGTTGTTGATCGGCTCGCTCGGTGCGCGCGCCGTGGCCGGACACCAGATTGCGATCAACGTCGCCTCGGTAGCGTTCATGCTTCCGCTCGGCATCGCGATGGCGACGACGGTGCGCGTCGGCCGCGCGGTCGGCGCGGGCGATCACGAACAAGTGCGTTACGCCGGCTGGGTCGGCATCGCCACATCGCTGGCCACACAGCTGCTGTCGTGCACGATCATGGCGCTGTTCCCGTACGCGATCGCGACGGCTTACACGGCAGACCCCGCAGTCGCCAGCTTCGCCGCGCAACTGCTGCTGCTCGCCGCCGCATTCCAGTTTTCCGATGGCATCCAGGTCACCGCGAACGGGGCGCTGCGCGGCTTGAAAGACACTGCCGCGCCGATGCTGATCACGACGCTCGCTTACTGGGGCATCGGCATGCCGGTCGGCTGGTGGCTCGCGTTCCGTGCCGGCTTGGGCGCGCCCGGCATGTGGATCGGTTTGATTGCCGGCTTGACCGTGGCGGCGGTCTTGCTTTCGATGCGTTTTGCACGCCTCACGCAGCGGCAACGCGCAACTGCTAACCTTGCGGCATGACTTGAGACGCGTGCCGGCGGCCCCAGCTTTCGTGTAGGGTGCCGGTCAGAGCTACGGAGACTTGAGCAAATGGCGGACCAGAAACACGGCGTCATCGCCGGCTTTTTCATCGGCCTGTGGAATCTGCTGAATTTCACGCGGCGGCTCGTGTTCAATCTGATTTTCCTGTTCCTGCTGATCGCGTTCTTCGTCGCGCTGCGCAACGGCGGCACGAAGCTGGCCGAACGCAGCGCGCTCGTGCTCGATCCAAAAGGCTCCATTGTGGAACAGTATACAACTGAGCCGGTGCAGCGCGCGTTCTCCGGATTGCTCGGCGACAAGACCAAGCAGGTGCAATTGCGCGACATCCTGCGCACGATCGATACCGCGGCCGCGGATCGGCGTATCGAGCGTATCGTGCTCAAGCCCGACGATATCGAAAGCGCGGGGCTGTCGACGCTGCGCGAAGTCGGTGCCGCGCTGGATCGTTTCAAGGCTGCCGGCAAGCAGGTCATCGCCATATCCGACGGCATGGACCAGCGCCAGTATTATCTGGCCGCGCACGCGAACCAGATCCTGTTGCACCCGGATTCGCTCGAAGGCGTGTTGCTCAGCGGTTTCGGCGCGTATCGCAGCTATTACAAGGATGCGCTGGACTGGCTCGGCGTGGACGTGCATCTGTTCCGTGTCGGCGAATACAAATCCTATGCCGAGCCGTTCATCCGCAATGACCAATCGCCGGAATCGCGCGAAGCCGACCTGTACTGGATGAACGGCCTTTGGTCGGGTTACCTCAAGGACGTCGCCGAAGCGCGGCATCTGGATGCGGGCAAGCTTGCCGATCTGATCGAACATTACGACGAAGCCGTGAAGGCCGCCGGCGGCGACATGGCCAAGCTCGCGCTGCAGAACAAGCTGATCGATCAGCTCGCAACGCCGGACGAAGCGCGCGACTTGCTGATCGCGCAAGGCGTGAAACAAGGCTACGGTTACCGTCACATCGATTTTGCCGATTACGCGGCGCTGACCGAACGCGAATCCGCGCTCGACGTGCGTCCGCGCGTCGCGGTCGTCATTGCCGAGGGCGAGATCCTGTCCGGTGACCAGCCGCCCGGCACGGTCGGCGGCGAATCCACGGCGAAGCTGCTGCGCCAGGCGCGCGAAGACGACAAGAACAAGGCGATCGTGCTGCGTGTGAATTCACCGGGTGGCGATGCGTTCGCGTCCGAACTGATCCGGCGCGAAGTGGAACTGACCAAAGCGGCGCACAAGCCGATCATCGTGTCGATGGGCGACGTCGCCGCATCCGGCGGTTACTGGATCTCGATGAACGGCGACCGCATTTTCGCCGAGCCGACCACGATCACCGGTTCGATCGGCATCTTCGGCTTGTTCATGAATATTCCGAACACGCTGGCGAAGATCGGCGTGCACACGGACGGTGTCGGCACCACGCCGATCGCGGATGCGCTGGATCCGCGCCGGCCGCTCGACCCGAAGGTCGGCAATGTGCTGCAGAGCCTGATCAACAAGGGGTACGAGGATTTCATCGGCAAGGTCTCCGTGGCGCGGCACAAGCAGGAAAGCGAAATCGACGCGATTGCGCGCGGACGCGTGTGGAGTGGCGAACAAGCGCTGCAACGCGGGCTCGTCGACGAGCTCGGCGGCCTCGGCGACGCGCTGACCGCCGCCGCGCAAGCCGCCGGTCTCGGCACGAATTTCCGCGTGCATTACGTGGAGAAACCGCTGTCGGCATGGGAGCGCTTCGCATTGAGCGTGAGCAACGACGCGCTCGCACATGTCGCGCACGCGTTACTGCCGCAAATGCCGACCGGCCTGATCAGCCAACCCGAAATACGCAGTCAACTGCGCTTGCTGCAATCGCTCGGCAGCGGCAAGCCGGGTGTATTTGCGTATTGTTTCTGCGATTTGCGCTAGCGGAAGGCGCTCGTGCTAGTGGCCGCCTTCGGCGTCCTGCAGCTGCTTGTCGCTCGCCGATTTCTGTTGATCGACGACGTTCTGCACATCTTTCGCTTTCTGTAACGCCTTGAACTGCGTGTCGTAGACCGTCTTCTCCGCTTCGGTCTGAGCGCGGTCTTTCGCGGGCGGCGGGTCGCTGGCTTTGCAGGCGCTAAGTGTGCCGGCGATGCTCAGCAGCACGATGGTGGCAGTTTTCATGGCGGTCTCCGGAGATTGCGGTAAAGTTTGCGCCTGATTCGTTGCGAGTGAAAGGCCATGAACGCAAATCTCGCACGCTGGCGCCTGGACGGTCAAACTTGCCTGATTACCGGCGCGAGCAAAGGCATCGGTTTCGCGTGCGCACGTGAATTCGCGGCGCTCGGCGCGGATGTCTTGATGGTCGCGCGCGACGAAGCGCATCTGGAAAACGCGCGTGCGGAAGTCGCCGAGGAGTTTCCCGAACGCGAAGTTCTCGCGTTCGCCGCGGATGTCGCTGAACGCGAACAGCGTCTGGAAGTGTTCGACTGGATCGCGGACCTGGATTGCGCGCTATCGCTGCTCGTCAACAACGCCGGCACGAATCTGCGCAAGAAGACGCTGGAATACACGGAAGCGGACGTGCGTGCGCTGATCGACGTGAATCTGCTGTCTGCATTCGAGATATCGCGTTTGGCGTATCCGCATCTGACGGAACACGCGAACGCGGCGATCGTGAACGTGAGTTCCGTGTCCGGGCTCACGCACGTGCGCACCGGCGCGCCTTACGGCATGAGCAAAGCGGCGCTCGCGCAGCTGACGAGGAATCTCGCGTGCGAATGGGCCGCGGACGGCATCCGCGTCAACGCGGTCGCGCCGTGGTACATCCGTACGCAACGCACGCAAGCGTCGCTCGCCGATCCGGATTATCTGGAAGAGGTGCTGGAGCGCACGCCCATGGACCGCATCGGTGAACCGGAAGAAGTCGCGGCCGCGATTGCATTTCTGTGCATGCCGGCCGCGTCGTACATCAGCGGTGAAATCGTTGCCGTCGACGGCGGCTTTCTGCGCTACGGTTTCTGAAATATCCATAGCCGAAAACGGCTAGTTCGAAACAGGCGGCGCTGCTAGGATTGCGCGATGAATGCATCGAGCGCCATCGAAACGCACATCTGCGAACAAGCGCGCCTGAGCCGCGACGCGCGTTTCGACGGCCTGTTCTTCACCGCCGTGCGCTCAACCGGCATTTATTGCCGGCCAATCTGTCCGGCGCCGGCGGCGAAAGCGCGCAACGTGGAATATTTTGCGAATGCCGCTGCGGCCGCGACCGCCGGTTACCGGCCGTGCTTGCGTTGCCGCCCGGAAGCGGCGCCGGGCACGCCACTGACACGCGTGCGCAGCGACCTCGTCGCTGCCGCATTGCGCATGATCGACGCCGGCGCGCTGGACGACGGTACTGTCGCCGCGCTTGCAAAACGAATCGGCGTCGGCGAACGCCATCTGCGGCGCTTGTTTGTCGCGGAACTGGGCGCCGGGCCGCTGGAAATCGCCGCTACACGGCGCTTGTTGTTCGCGAAGAAACTGTTGACGGAAACAACTTTGCCGATCACGCGCGTCGCGCACGCGTCCGGCTACGGCAGCTTGCGGCGGTTCAACGCCGCATTCGCCGCCGGTTATCAACGCGCGCCGCGGGCCGTGCGTCGCGAACAAAAGCCGGCACGCGACACGGCGCTGACGCTGCGTTTGCCGTATCGCGAGCCGTACGATTTTGCGGCGATGCTGGCGTTTTTTGCGCGCCGTGCGATTCCCGGCATCGAGATCGTCGATGCGCAAAGTTATACGCGGCGTTTCGCCATCGGCAAAGGCGCCGGAACATTGCGCGTGACGCAAATGCGCAACGAACCGGCGCTCGCCCTGCGTGTGCAATTCGAGGACACCGCGCAGCTGCAGGCGATTTGCGCACGCGTGCGGCGCATGTTCGATCTGGACGCGGATATCGCCGCGATCAACACGCAACTGCGGCTCGACGCGCGTTTGCGCGAGTGCGTGCGCCGCAATCCGGGCCAGCACTTGCCCGGCGGCTGGGAAGGGTTCGAGATCGCCGTGCGTGCCGTGCTCGGGCAACAGATCAGCGTTGCGGCTGCGCGCACGTTCGCGGTGCGGCTCGTCGAACGCTTCGGCGTACCGGCAGCTTTGCCGGACGGCGAAAAAGTACGGTTGTTCCCGGCAGCGCGAACGATCGCCGATGCGGATCTCACCCGCATCGGCCTGCCGCGCGCTCGCGCGAGCACTCTGAATGCGATCGCGCGCGCGGTGTGCGATGGTAGCGTCAGCTTCCGTCCCGAGCAGACGTTGCAGCAATTCGTCGCCAGCTGGGTCGCATTGCCTGGCATCGGCGATTGGACCGCGCATTACATCGCCATGCGCGCGTTGAGCCATCCGGATGCTTTTCCGGCCGCGGATCTCGTGCTGCGCAAGGCGGTGACTTCGGACGGTTCGCTCGCGCCGCTGAAAGAACTGCGCGCGCTCGCGGAAGACTGGCGGCCATGGCGGGCCTATGCGGTCATGCATCTTTGGCGCTCGATGGGTTGAGTCGTAATATGACCAGCGTGTATTACGATTATCTCGATTCGCCGATAGGCCGCTTGTTGCTCGTGTTGGATGGGCAAGGTTTGCGCCGCGTGCATTTCGAGAACGGTCGCCACCGGTTGCGCTTGCACGAGGAATGGCAACGCGGCCCCGGCGCGCTGCACGAAGCGCGCGCGCAGCTCAAAGCTTATTTTGCCGGCAAGCTGAAGACGTTCGATCTGCCGCTGGCGCCGGAAGGCTCGGAATTCCAGCAGCAGGTCTGGCTGGAATTGCTGCGCATTCCGTACGGCACGACGACATCGTACGGCGATATCGCCCGCCGAGTCGGCGATGCGACCGCGTCGCGTGCGGTCGGTGCGGCGAACGGTCAGAACCCGCTCGCGATCGTCGTGCCGTGTCATCGCGTGATCGGCGCGAACGGCAGCTTGACCGGCTACGGCGGTGGCTTGCCGGTCAAGCGCTTCCTGCTCGATCTGGAGCAGCAGCACTCGACGTTCAGTTTGTCGCCTTGAGGATCAGGCGACTTCCGCCTGCTCCACGAATGTCGGATCCGACAGCTCGCGTTGCAGCTGGGCGTGGTCGAGTTCCTTTTCCCATTTCGACACGACGATCGTCGCCACGCCGTTGCCGATGAAGTTCGTCAGCGCGCGGCATTCGCTCATGAAGCGGTCGACGCCGAGAATCAGCGCCATGCCGGCGACCGGCACGCTCGGCACGACGGCAAGCGTCGCCGCGAGCGTGATGAAACCGGCACCGGTGACGCCGGACGCGCCTTTGCTCGTCAGCATCGCCACGCCGAGCAGCGACAATTGCTGGCCGAGCGATAGGTCGATGTTCAACGCCTGCGCGATGAACAGCGACGCCATCGTCATGTAGATATTGGTGCCGTCGAGATTGAACGAATAGCCGGACGGCACGACGAGGCCGACGACCTGCTTGGAGCAGCCGAGCTTCTCGAGTTTCTCCATCAGCGGCACGAGCGCGGATTCCGACGAACTCGTGCCGAGCACGATCAACAATTCCGATTTGATGTAATTGAGGAAGCGGAAAATCGAAAAACCGGCCAGATACGCGACCGCGCCGAGCACGATGACGACAAACAGCGCGGCCGTGACGTAAAACGTGCCGACGAGGCTCGCGAGCTTGGCGATGCTGGCGACGCCGTATTTGCCGATCGTGAACGCCATCGCGCCGAACGCGCCGATCGGCGCGGCTTTCATGACGATGTTGACCATGCCGAACAGGATTTTCGAAGCCTGTTCCATCCAGCCGAGCACGACTTCGCCTTTCGCGCCGAGCCGCGCGAGCGCGAAACCGAACAGGATCGCCACGAGCAGAACCTGCAACAGGTCGCCGTTGGCCGTGAACGCATCGCCAAACGTCTTCGGAATCATGTGCATGATGAAGTCGACCGTGGATTGCTCCCCGGCCTGCTTGGCGTAGTTCGCCACCGCTTTCGCATCGAGTGTCGCCGGATCGGCGTTGAAACCCTTGCCGGGCTGCACGACGTTCATCACGACCAGGCCGATGATTAGCGCGAACGTGGAGACTACCTCGAAATACACGAGCGCCTTCACGCCGACGCGGCCGGTCTTTTTCATGTCGCTCATGCCGGCAATGCCGAGCACGACGGTAAGGAAGATAACCGGTGAGATCAGCATCTTCACGAGTGCGATAAAACCGTCTCCGAGCGGTTTCAGCGATGACGCCTTGAACGCGTCCGCTGCCGCGCCGGCATCCGGCCAAAGCCAGCCGGCGATGCCGCCGAGCAGAATGCCGACCAGCACCCAGAAATACAGATGACGCGTCAGGTTCGTGGCCTATCTCCCGTCCGTTCGGCGGAAGTCTAGCCGATCCGTGCCGCGCGCAACCCCGCTCTCAGCCAGGCCAGCGCATGAGCGCACTCTTGCCCGCCGCGCAAAGCCCGAACTGCGCTTGAACCGACGCCATTCGCCACCATCTTGCCGCGATCCCATTGGAGGCGCAGATGAAACCAATCACGAGCGTGCAGACGAACCCGAACCAGCACTGGGTCGGCGACGGTTTTCCGGTGCGATCGCTGTTTTCGTATCACACGCATGGCGCGCAGACGAGCCCGTTCCTGCTGCTCGATTATGCCGGCCCGTGGAAATTCGATCCGGCGGCGAAACCGCGCGGCGTCGGCGAGCATCCGCACCGCGGTTTCGAAACGGTGACGATCGTCTATTCCGGCGAGGTCGAACATCGCGATTCCACCGGCGCCGGCGGCAAGATCGGTCCCGGCGACGTGCAGTGGATGACGGCGGCGTCGGGAATCCTGCATCAGGAATTCCACTCGCACGATTTCACGCGCACAGGCGGCGACTTCGAGATGGTGCAGCTGTGGGTCAACCTGCCGGCTAAGGACAAGATGTCCAAGCCCGGCTACCAGAACCTGCTCGATCAGGATATCCCATCGGTGGATCTCGCCGTCGGCGCCGGACGCGTGCGCGTGATTGCCGGCGAGTTCGAAGGCCGCAAAGGTCCGGCACGCACGTTCACGCCGATCAACGTCTGGGACGTGCGCTTGAACAACGGCCGCAAGGCGGAGTTCAAGGTCGATGAAGGGCACACCGTCGCGCTGATCGTGCTGCACGGCACCGTGCAGGTGAATGCAACGCAGCTTGTGCGCGAAGGCCAGCTTGTCTGCTTCGATCGCGCCGGCAGCGAGATCTCGGTCGAGGCGAACAACGATGCGACTATGCTGCTGCTCAGCGGCGAGCCGATCGACGAGCCGATTGTCGGCTACGGGCCATTCGTGATGAATACCGAGGCCGAAATCCACCAGGCGATTGCCGACTTCAACAGCGGCAAGTTCGGGCGCATGGCCGCGTAGCACCCAGGCCGGCCGGGGCACAAATGCCCCGGCCTTTTCCATTGGAGGACAGGTCATGACCAGCGAAGCAATCCGAGATCCGCTCAAGGACGATCTGCTAACCCCGCAGAACAGCGCGTTCATCCTCATCGATTACCAGCCGGTGCAGGTCAATTCGATCGCCTCGATGGAGCGCCAGCGACTGGTCAGCAACATCGTGCGCGCCGCGAAGGCGGCCGTGCTGTATGGGTTGCCGGTCGTGCATTCGACCGTGAACGTGAAGAGCGGCCGCAACAAGCCGCCGATCGAGCCGTTGCGCGATGTGCTCGGCAAGTTTCCGACCTACGATCGCACGACGATCAACGCCTGGGAGGACATCGAATTCCGCAACGCGGTGAAGGATACCGGACGCAAGAAACTGATCATGACGGCGCTGTGGACCGAAGCATGTCTGACGTTTCCGGCGCTCGATGCGCTGCGCGAGGGCTACGAAGTTTATGTTGTCGCAGACGCGGTCGGCGGTACTTCGGTGGTCGCGCACGACATGGCATTGCGCCGCATCGAGCAAGCCGGCGGCAAGATGATCAGCGTCACTCAGCTGTGGTGCGAACTGCAGCGCGACTGGGCGCGCAAGGAAACCGTGCCGGGTTTCATGACACTGTTTTTCGACATGGGCGGCAGTGCGGGCGTCGCGGCGGCGGGAGAATGATGCGATGAGCGGCCAGTTTCACGCGAGTGTGGTTTCCACCGGCACGAATTACCTGCACGACATTCGCGCCGGTCATTTCGATCTGAGAACCGACGAACCCAGGGCGCTCGGCGGACAGGGCGCGGCGCCAGCGCCATTCGATTACTACCTTGCCGCGCTGGCGTCGTGCACGGCGATCACGCTGCGCATGTATGCCGAGAAGAAGGGCTGGGATCTCGGCGAGTTTCGTGCCGAACTCGAACTCGCGCGCGCCGACGACGGCACGGTGCAGATCCATCGCGTGCTGCATTCCGATCAGGCGCTCAGCGACGAACAATGGCAGCGTCTGCTCGAGATCGTCGAAAAGACGCCGGTCACGCGCGCGATGCGCGAAGGTGCGCGGATCACGAGTGAACGCAGGCTTTAAGTTGCTTGCCGCGCGCTGAATGAGCTTTTCGTTATCCGCATTTTGCGGGCTCTCATTCAGCGTCGGGGGACTTAGATAGCTCATCGCATAGCGAGCGCCGCGACCCGCGGCACAGGAGCGATGATCATGGCTATCCTAAATCGTTACACCGTGCTGGCGAGCGCCGTTGCTCTCGCGTGCGCCGCGTGGGCGCAAGAGCCGCCCCAGCAGCAGTACCAATCCGATCAATATTCCAGCGACCAGTATCAGGATCAGGCGTCGCAGAATCAGCAGGTCGATCCGCCGAGTCGGGTCGCACGCCTTGCCTATATTTCCGGCGAGGTGAGCTTCTCGCCCGCGGGCGAAAACGAGTGGGCGCAAGCGCACCGCAACCGGCCGATGGCGACCGGCGACAAGCTGTACACGAACAACGGGCGGGTGGAGCTTGGTATCGGCACGTCTTCGATCCTGCTCAATGAGCAGAGCAATATGGATTTCCTTACCCTCAACGATCAGATGACCCAGGTCGAGCTGACCCAAGGTTCGTTGAGCATCAACGTGCGGCGTCTGAACAGCGGCGAAGTGTATGAAGTCGACACGCCGACGATCGCGTTCGTGGCCGATCGCCCGGGTGATTATCGCGTTGACGTCGATCCGAACGGGCAGACCACGACCGTTTCCGTGCGCCACGGCTCCGGCGATGCGGTCGGCGAAGGCGGCACGCGCGTGCGCATCGATGAAGGCCAGCGCGTCGTCTTCAACGACCCGCAGCTGACCAATTACCAGACCGTGGATTTGCGCAGCAACGACAGTTTCGATAACTACGTCCAGGAACGCGTCGCGCGCTATGAGCGCGCCCCGGCGCGCCGTTACGTCTCCGAAGAAGTGGTCGGTTACGAGGACCTCGACGAGTATGGCAGCTGGGACGAGGCACCCGAATACGGCCACGTTTGGTATCCGAGCGGCGTGGCCGCCGATTGGGCGCCGTATCACGATGGCAGCTGGATATGGGAAGACCCGTGGGGCTGGACCTGGGTCGACGATTCGCCGTGGGGCTTCGCGCCGTTCCATTACGGCCGCTGGGCCTATATCGGTTCACGCTGGGGCTGGATCCCGGGACCGGTGGACGTGCGGCCGGTGTACGCGCCAGCGCTCGTCGCCTTCGTCGGCGGCGGCGGTTTCGGCGTCAGCGTTTCCGTGGGCGGCGGCGGGCCGATCGGCTGGTTCCCGCTGGGGCCGCGCGACGTCTACTTTCCGAGCTATCGCGTCGGTCGCGACTACTTCCGCAGCGTGAACATCAGCAACACCGTTGTGAACAATACGGTGATCAACAACTACTACGGCCAATACAGATCGGGCAACGTCAACTACGCATCGATGAACTTCGCGAACCGCTCGGTTCCGAGAGCGATCACCGCGGTGCCGGCAACGGCATTTGCGTCGGGACGTCCGGTGGCGGCCTCCGCGATCGCCGTCAATCGCGCCCAGCTTGCGAACGCGCGGATCATGTCGCGCGCGACCGTCGCGCCGACGGCGGCAAGCCTGGTGGCGGGCCGCGCTCGCGCCACGCCGCCCCCGGCCACCGTGATGAGCCGCCAAGTTGTTGCTGCGCACCGGCCGGCGCCGGCCCCGGCACCGTTTGCGCAGCGACAGGCCTTGCTCCGGCAGAATCCGGGTCAGCCGCTGACAACGGCGCAATTGCGCACGGTCGCCCCGGTCCGCGGTGGCAGCACCGCCAGCACGCCGGGCGCAGCAGCGCGCAGCAATGTGCGCGTGGTGGGCACCGGCACTGCCGGCGCCGCGACACCAGCAGCCAGCGCCCGAGCGATAGCCAACACGCCGGCGATGACGCGTCAGCAGCAGGCACAGGCACGCCAGCAGCAGCAGACGCAAGCAAACGCGCAGGCACGAGGCCAGGGCCGCGTGCAAGGACAGCTGCCGTCTTCGCGTTACACGCAACGCGGCAACGCGCCGACGACAACGCCGCCGCGTGAATCGGCGACCGCTCGGCAGAATGCGTCGGCAAACGCGCGGTTCAATCGCGGCAATGCACCGCAAGGTTCGCCTCCGCGTGAATCGGCAACTGCGCAGCAGAATGCGTCGGCGAATGCGCGCTTCAACCGCGGCAATGCAGCGCCGACCACGCCGGCGAATCGCGCGGCCGAGGCACGCGCGAACGCACAGGTGCAACAGCAGCAGCGCGCGAACGAGCAGCGCATGACTGCACAGCAACGCGCCGCGGAAGCACGCACCAACGCGCAAAGCCGCGCCAACGAGCAGCGCGCGCAGGCACAGCAACAGAGCCGAGTCGAGCAGCAACGTGCCCAGGCCCAGGGCCGCGCCGCCGAGCAGCAACGCATGCAGGCGCAGACTCGCGCGACGCAAGCCGGTGAACAGCAACGTGCGCAGGCACAGGCGCGCATGCAGCAGCAACAGCAGGCACAAGCGCGCGCCGGCGAGCAGCAACGTGCGCAGGCACAGGCGCGTATGCAGCAGCAACAGCAGGCACAGGCGCGTGAGGCACAGGCGCGTGCCGGACAGCAGCAACGCGCACAAGCGCAGTATCGCGAGCCGCCGCGTCCGACCAATCAGCGTGAGCAGCCGGCACCGAAACAGCAGGCCAAGCGCAAGAACGAGAAGGACCAGCAGAATGGTGGCGGCGGCTAAACGCCTCGAAAAGTCCGTAACGGCCCCCGGCTTGTCCGGGGGCTTTTTTTCAGCGCGGCGCTGATTCCTGGTGCGACAACGCGCGCTCCGGCGGGCAAACGAGTTGCCCGAGCGCGGCGCGCCATCCGTGCGCTCGCCGCGCATCGCGCGACATTGCCAGCCATTCGTGGAAGGTCAGTGTCAGCGGATTGTGACTGCGAATCTGGCCGATGATGCCGAAGTCGCACGGCACCGCCGCATCTTCCTCGACGAACGTGCCGAACAGTTTGTCCCAGACCACGAGCACGCCGGCGTAGTTGCGATCGATGTATTTCGGATTGCGCGCGTGGTGGACACGGTGGGTCGACGGCGTGTTGATGATGCTTTCGACGAAGCCGAGCTTGCCGACGGCCTGCGTGTGCACGAAGAATTGGAAGCCGAGATTGATCGCGACGACGGCGATGATGTGCGTCGGCTCGAACCCGAGCCATGCCAGCGGCAGCCAGAACAGCCACATGCCCGAGATCGGATACGTCAGGCTTTGCCGGAACGCCGTCGACAGATTCAGGTGCTCCGACGAATGGTGCGTTACGTGCGAAGCCCACAGCCAGCGGATGCGATGGCTGGCGCGATGGAACCAGTAATAGAAGAAGTCCTGCGCGACGACGAGCGCGGCGATCGTCCACAGCGAAGCCGGCAAGTCGAACACGCGGTGTCGATAGACGAGGTAATAGACGCCGATCACGAGCGTCCACGCCACCGCGTCAGACCCTTGATGCATCAATGCCAGCGCAGCGTTCGCGACCGTATCGACGAGCTTGTATTTGCCCGGGTCGCGCCGATGCCAGTACCACGCCTCGGCAATGATCAGGGCGAGGAATACTGGCGCCATTCCGAGCAAGATCCACTTTTCCATCAGCGTGCCTGTTCGAGCTCATGCGCCATCGCCGCGAGGCAGCGTCGCATCGCGCCGCGCATGCACAGATGCAGCAGCGGCGCTGCCAGCGGCCAGGCGAATGCGCTGGTCAGCGTGAAAACATAATTCCAGCTCACGTGCGTGGCGTCGCCGACCGGCGCGAAAGTCCAGTCCGCTTCGCCGGCGCGCGCCAGCCACGCCAGCGGCGCGCGCAGACCGGATAGCGCGTAGGCATGGCGATGCGGTGGATCGAGCGCGATGATGCGCTCGGTCAACAGTGAACCGTCGCTGCTCTCGACAGTGCGCGTGCTGCCGACCGCGCTCGGTGCGTGCGCGATGATGCGGCGCAGTGCCGGAATCGGTCCGCAGCCGCGAAATGTCGCCGGAAAACGCGCTGCATCCAGCGCCAGCGCGAATACTTCGGCTGGCGATGCGCGGATCGTCCGTTCGACGCGAAGTTCGAGCCCCATACCGCGAGTCTGACGCGCCTGATCCGCAGCACGCAAGCGAATAGGTGAAAACAACCCCGGTCGCCGCAAGCAAGGGGGAGGGTCGGTGCGGCGACCGGGGTCCACGGAGTCGTTGCCAGGGGATACAACGGCCCACTTTGTGAAGAACGAAATCGAATGCCGGATTGCGACATTGGTCGTGGGTGTTCGTTGCGAATCGTCGGCAGCTGACCAAAGGCAGGGCGTCGACCTGACGACGCGACAGGCTTGCGCCGAAAGTCGCCGCGCCGATGCGCGGTCTAGCTGGGGCATTCCGGCGCACGCTCGCGCACGGAGGCATCACGCTCTTACGGGAAACACGATATGAACACACATTCGAAACTCGTCAGGCAAACGGGCGGCGTACTGGCGCTTGCATTCGGCGCGATCGTTACGAGCTTCGCTGCGGATCAGACCGCGCAACGCGAATGGTTCGTGTACGACCAGCACAACCTTGTCTCCGATGACGCATTTGCGGCCGATCACAGCGATGGCAATCTGCTCAACGCGTGGGGCATTGCCTTCAATCCGTTCGCGGTGGCGTGGGTTGCGAACAATCACAGCGGGACGTCCACTTTGTACGACGGCACCGGCAAGGCCGTGAATCTCGTCGTCGATATTCCGAGCCCGGATGCCAACAGCAGCGGCAGCCCGACCGGAGTCGTGTTCAATGCGTCCAACGGATTCATCGTTACGGCGGGGACCGCGTCCGGGCCGAGCCGTTTCATTTTCGCTACCGAAGAGGGTGTGATCGCCGGCTGGTCGCCGACGGCGGACGGCACGCATGCAGTGATGGTGGTCGACAATTCTTCGAGCAATGCGATTTACAAAGGCCTAGCGTTGAGCGCCGGCGGCAGCGGACAGCTGCTGTACGCCACCGATTTCCACAACGGCAAGGTCGATGTGTTCGACAGCACGTTCGCCGCCGTGACGCTGGCGGCGGGCGCGTTCACTGACAACAAGCTGCCGCATGGGTTTGCGCCGTTCGGCATCCAGGCCATCGGCGGGAATATCTATGTGACCTACGCGCTGCAGGACGCGGACCGTGAAGACGAACAGCATGGTCCGGGCCAGGGCTTTGTCGACGTCTACGATCCGAATGGCGTTCTGATCCGCCGCGTGGCCTCGCGAGGCGATCTCAACGCACCGTGGGGCGTGGCGCTCGCGCCGGCCGGTTTCGGTGCATTCAGCAATGCCTTGCTGATCGGCAATTTCGGCGACGGGCGCATCAATGCGTTCGACCCGATCTCCGGCGCTGCGCTCGGGCCTTTGCGCAACAGCGCCCATCACCCGATCGAGATCGATGGCCTGTGGGGCATTGCTTTCGGCAACGGCGTCGCCAGCCAACCGGTCAACACGCTGTTCTTCGCCGCCGGTCCGCGCGATGAATCGGCGGGCCTGTATGGCCGAATCGACGTGCATACGGGTCCGTAAGCGGGCAGACCACGGCGCGGTCGCGGCCGATGCGATTGCGCCGCAACGCCGCTCACGGCGCCAGGCGCCGCCAACATCTCCGCCATCGCTCGTGGCGCACATCGCCGCGGAATTCCGTTTTGATGTTCGACTCCTTTATTGAAGGTTCGAACATGCGCGCAGTTCTCGTCGTGCTGTATGGCATTGCCGCCTATCTGTTATTCCTCGCCGCGTTTCTGTATGCAGTCGGCTTCGTCGGCAATTTCGGCGTGCCGAAAGCCATCGATAGTGGAGCCGCTGCCCCGATCGGCGAGACATTCGTCATCGATTTGCTGTTACTGGGATTGTTTGCCGTACAACACAGCGTCATGGCACGGCCAGCATTCAAGCGCTGGTGGACCCGTTTCGTGCCCAAGGCGGTCGAACGCAGCACCTATGTATTGCTGGCCAGTTCCGTGCTGCTGCTGTTGTTCTGGCAATGGCGTCCGCTCGCTGAGGTGGTTTGGGTGACGAGTGGCGCCGCCGCTGCCGTGCTGACGGCACTGTTCTGGTGCGGATGGGCGCTGGTCCTGGCAAGCACATTTCTGATCAGCCACTTCGAATTGTTCGGTCTGAGCCAGGTGTTCGCTCGATCGGCCAATCGCGCCCTGCCCGAACCGACGTTCCGGACGCCGTGGTTTTATCGCAGTGTGCGGCACCCACTGTATCTCGGATTCCTGATCGCGTTCTGGTCGGCGCCCACGATGAGCGCGGGGCATCTGCTGTTTTCGATCATGACGACCGGCTACGTTCTCGTCGCCATCGTTTTCGAGGAGCGCGATCTGATCGACTTGTTCGGCGATCAGTATCGACAATACAGGAATCGCGTCGGCATGCTGTTGCCGCGTTGGCGCACGCGCACGGCGCACGCGCCCGTCGTTCCTCGTTGAGGCGTTCGCCGATGGACAGGAGAAATCAACGGCGCGTGCACTGCGCTGCTCTGCCGTCTTGGCCGGGATCCTCGCAGAGCACGCGAGCACAGCGCATGCAAGCGATTGTCCTCGATGCTTTTGGCGGCGCGGAGAATTTCCGCCACGCGGAGCTGCCGCTGCCGCAACTGCGTGCCGGCGACGTTCTGGTCAAGATCAAGGCGGCCGCGTTCAATCCGGTCGATCATCAGATCCGCAAAGGACTGGCGGAGAGCAGTCGCCTGCACTCGATGATTCTCGGCCGCGATTTATCCGGAGTAATAGCGGCGGTTCACGAGGACGTTGCCGGCTTGCACCCAGGCGATGAAGTGTTCGGTTACGTGGCCGACCTGGCCAGCAATGGTACCTATGCCGAGTACGTCAGCGTGCCGGCGGAACTGCTTGCGGTCAAACCGGCCTCGTTGACGCATGCGCAAGCCGCGGCGGTGCCCGTCGCCGGCATCACCGCAAGCCTCGCACTCGACAAGATCCTGGCCGACGCCAGCCGATCCGTATTCGTGGCCGGCGGCGCCGGTGGTGTGGGTACGTTTGCCATCGACCTGCTCGGCCATCTTGGCGTGCGCGACGTGGTTACGACGGCCGGCAGCGCGAAGAGCCGCGCCTATCTGATCGAGCGCTGTGGATTGCGTGACGACCAGATCATCGATTACCGGCGAGAAGATTTCGTCGAACAGGCCATGCGGCGCAATGGCGGTCCTTTCGACATCGCGCTCGACCTGGTCGGCGGCAACATGCTCGCCGCCTGTTGCGCGTTGCTCGGCATCGACGGCAGCCTGGCATCGGTCGCCGACCCGCCGAGCCGCGACGGTTTTGAAATCCTGTTCCAGAAGAACGCGTCGTTTCACGCCATCGGCGCGAACGCGTATTCGCTGCTCGGCGATCGCGCGGTGTGGCGCACCTACGCCGAGATTCTCGAGCGTCTGGCCCACCTGTTCGACAGCGGGGCACTGGCACCGCCGCGCATAACCGTGCTCGGCGTGTTGTCGACATCGGTGGTCCAACAAGCGCACGGATTGCTGGAAAGCAATTCCGTACAGGGCAAACTCGTTATGATCTGCGGCTGATGGCGGGATGGGTATCGAGGCGGCGATGCGGATTGCGAACCTTCCGTTCACGACGGCCGATTGGTCCGTGCTGGAACGCACCGAGCATGCGGGCGACAGCGGCACGGCGTATTGGCGCACGCGGCAGTTTGGCGACATTCGCGTGCGCATGGTCGAATACTCCGCAGGCTATTGCGCCGATCATTGGTGTTCCAAGGGCCACATCCTGCTGTGCCTGGAAGGAGAGCTGCACACCGAACTCGCCGACGGCCGCATAATCGTGTTGAAGGCCGGCATGACCTACCAGGTCGCCGACAACGCCGAAGCGCACCGTTCGCGCACGAGCATCGGGGCAAAACTGTTTATCGTCGATTGAACTGCGGCCACTGCATGAAAACTGCGACGTTCGCCGAGTCGCCAGCGTCCGTTGCATTTTTCTGTGCTCGTGGCAAACCGTTAGAGGAAGTTTGATGAGAGTTGTCTGGATATTGCCGGCTGGCTTGCTTGGTGCAGCGTGCATCACCGCAGATGCTCACGCCGGCGTCACCTGCACCGCTGAAGACCTCAGCTTGGTCGCGCCGCGCGCGAACGTCGATTTCAATACAACGATTCAGCCGATCATCGATGCCAATTGCAGCGCGTGTCACTATTCGCGCGCGCTCGGCGGCCTCGACATGGACCCCGGTCGGGCGGTGGCCGATCTGGTCAACGTCGCCACGGAGCTGAACACGGTGGATATTCCGCGCGTGACGCCGTTCGATACGGACAAGAGTTTCCTGTTCAAGAAAATCAACTGCACCGATCTGGATCTCATGTACGGTTTCCGCATGCCGGAAGCGTTCGAGCCGCAGCTGCCGCCACCCCCGCCGTTGAGCAAGCAGGACCAGGCCGCGATTCGTGATTGGATAATGCAAGGCGCCCTTGCCGCTGCGGCACCGCCGCCGGCAATCGCGCTCGGCGGCTATCTGAGCGGCAACTGGTTCAATCCGGCGCAAGGCGGTCACGGTTTCCAGTTCGAGTTCACGGATCAGGCGGACAGCACGATCACGAGTCAGAAAGAGCTGATCGCGATCTGGTTCGTCTATACGCCGGACGGCTCGGGCCAGAACTGGATTTATGCGCAGGGCCCGTATGATTCGACGAAGAGCAGCGTCACGCTTCCCGCCACCATCTTTCACGGCGCAAGATTCCCGTTCCCGGCGACGAATTTCAATCCGAATGACGTGCAGGGCAATCTCGGCGATTGGGGCTCGTTGACCTTTGCGTTCAGCGACTGCAACAACGCGACGGCGAGCTGGACCTCGAGCGTCGGCGCCTACGGTAGTGGTTCGATGGCGATTCAGCGCCTGACGGCGATCGACGGTGTGGCCTGCCCGCGATAAAAACCGGTTGCGTGCACGGACTCCAGCCGGGCGCGCAGCGCCCTGAGCAAAACGCGCGCGCTCAGGCAGGGTCATCCTTCATGGTTTTGACGCCAGCTCATGCAGCAGGCGCGCAATGCCGAGCGGCAGCGCTTGCGTTGACGAGTGCGCTTGCGCGTTCGCCGAATCGAACAAACGCCGCGCTTCCATTCGCCGGCCGCGGCGATACAGCAGATCGGCCAGCACGGCTTCGGCTTCGATGCGCAGCGGCGAAACTCTCGAATCCCCGGCGGCGGTCAACGTGAGTGCGGCGCGCAACTCGCGTTCGGCGCGGACATCGTCGGCGCGGCTGCCCGACAACACGCGGCCAATGCCGATCAGCGTGCGAGCGTGCCATTCGCCCGGAGCGTTTTGCAGATGCTCACGATAGAGGGCATCGGCTTCCTGGAAGCTTGCCAAGGCGCCGGCATAGTCGGCTGACAGGCGCTGCAGTTCGCCGAGTTTTTCCAGCGCCGAAGTGATCTCGCTGTAGTCGAGTTCCGCCTGCTGGCGAAATCCGGTCAGCGCCGAGCGGATCAGGCGTTGGCCTTCGTCAACGCTCCCGCTGCGGCTGAGAGCCTGGCCGAGATTGGCTTGATAAATGGCGACGCGGCGGCCGTTGTCCGGAATCCGTTCGGCGATGGCGAGCGCAGAGCGGAAATGCTGCGCAGCCTGCTCGAAGTCGCCGCGCATCGAGTAGGTGAAACCGAGCGTGTTCTCGTCCGTCGCCACGCTCGTGTGCGCCGGACCGAAGATCACTTCATCCATTGCGATAATGCGCAGACCCAGCGCGATTGCCTCGTCGAGCTTGCCCGAATCCATCAGCACCTGACGCAGCGAATCCAGCGCGCTCGCGCGGCGCCGGTGCGGATCGGGCAGGCTCGCTGCTGCAATCGCCAGCGATTCGCGCGCCAGCGCTTCGGCGCGCTCGATGCGGCCGCTGCGCCGATACGCACGCGACAGCGCTTCGAGCGTGTCGGCAATTTCCACATGCGGTCCGCCGAACAATTGCCGTTGCATCGTCGCGGCGCGTTCGAGAACGGCGATTGCCGCCGCATCGTCCTGAAATGTCGCGAGCACATTGCCGCGCGTGATCAGCGTGGTGATGCGCGTGCGTTCGTCGCATTGCTGTTCGCACAGCGCCAGTGCTTGCGCCGATTCGCGCAGTGCGCGTTCGCGCTCGAAACGATCGGCGGCGACGTCCGCGGAAACCCCGAGCAGGCGCGCGCGCAATTCCACGTCGGCGGACGCGCTGTGCTGCAGCAGCGTGTCCAACAGCGGCCGCGCCTGCGCGCTGAGCTTTGCTTCGGCTTGCGCCTGGGCGAGAGCCAGTCCGGCGAGCAGGGCCGTCGTATCTCCGGCGCCGAGCGTCGCGACCGCGTCGCGATGATTGCGCTCGAGCAACCGCAAGCTGCCTTCCATGTCGCCTTGCTTGCTCAGCACTCCCCCGAGCGCGGTGGTCAACTCGATGCGCACGGCCGGCTGCAACGTGCCGGCATGCTGCACTTCGCCGATCGACGCGCGCACGACATCGGCAACGCTCGGCGGGCTCAAACGCGGACCGGCCGGTTCGGCGGCGCTGAACACGTGCAACAGGAAATCCAGCGTGCTTCTGGCGCGCTGCGCTTCGTGCGCGAGATTGCGCGCCTGCCAGGCGACGACCGCGGTAGCGGTGAGCAGTGCCAGCATCAGCAGCGCGGACACCGCGATGCTGCGGCGGTGGCGGCGCGCGAATTTTCGCGCCTGATACCAGCGCGATGGCGGATGCGCGCGCACGGGCTTGCCGACGACGTAGCGTTCGACGTCGTCGGCGAAAGCGCCGGCGCTGCGAAAGCGCAGCGCCGCCTCGTCGGCCAGCGCGCTGGCCAGGATCGCGTCGACATCGCCGCGCAGTTGGCGCGCCAGTACCGCGCGCGGCGGCAAGCCGTTCGGTAGCGGCTCGACGCCGGCGGCCACGGCCTCGCTGGCGCGCCTGGCGCCGCTGAGCAACTCGCCGGTGAGCAATTCGCCGAGTACTACTCCGAGCGCATAAACATCGACCGCCGTCGTCAGCGCACCGCCGCCGCGCACCTGTTCGGGCGCGGCGTAGCCCGGCGTGAATGCGACCGATTGCGTGCGCGTCACGTGCGTGTCCTCGTCGACGAGCTTGGCAATGCCGAAGTCGAGCACTTTCAGTTCACCATCGGTGGTGACGAACAGATTGGAAGGTTTCAAGTCGCGATGCACGATCAGCGTTGCGTGCGCGGCTTCGATCGTGCGGCACAGCTTGGCAAACCAGAGCAAGCGCTGCTCCAGGGTCAGTCCGCGCTGAATCGCGGCACGCGTGATCGGCAGGCCATCGACGAGCTCCATCGCGATATAGGGAATGCCGGCGGCGCTGACTCCGCCTTCGATCAGGCGTGCGATATTCGGATGCGTGAGCTGTGCCAGCAAAGCCTGCTCGCGACGAAAGCGGCGTTGCTCGTTCGCCGAATACAAACCGGTGCGCATCAGTTTCAAGGCTACGATCTGGGCGCCATCGCCGGCCGGGCGTTCGGCTCGAAACACCGCCGACGAGCCGCCCTGGCCGATCATGGACAACAAGCGGAAGTTGCCGATTTGCGTGCCGATCAGCGACTGACCGAGCGCGTCGTCATCGTTGGCGCAAATGCGCTCGATCGCTTCGGCAACACTGCCGCGCACGGCGGCCGGCATGCTGTTGTCGGCAGCGAGCATATCGCGCAGCCGCGCTTCGACCGGTTCCGGCAGGCGCAGGACTTCGACGTGTCGGGCGCGTTCAACCGGCGCCAGCTCGATCACCTCGTCGAACGCGAGCATCGACTCGAGCTGCACGCGCACGTCATCGGGCAGATTCAAGGCGGCGATCTTCGCGGCGCGTCGCGACGGTCCGAGTTCGACGAGCGCGTCGAACAAATCGCGCAACCTCGCGCTCGCCGTGAGTTCAACGCCGGGAGGCATATGCGCGAAAGGAGCGCGCCGGCTCAGGCTTCGGCGTACGCCGCCAATGCGGCGCGTGCGTAGCGCCAGTCGCGGTCCACGGTGCGTCGGGCGATGCCGAGAATGTCGGCCACTTGTTGCAGATCCAGTCCGGCGAAGAAGTGCAGCTCCACGACTTGCGCGGCGCGCGCGTCTTCCCGTTCCAGTTCGGCGAGCGCACGATCCAGCTGCAACGCGAGACCGGAATCCACGCGCATCGCGTCGGCCGAAGCATCTTCCAGGTCCACACGCGCCAGGTCGCCGCCGCGCTTGGGCTGCAGGCGACGGCGCGCGGCGTCGGTGAGAATGTGGCGCATCGCGCGCGCCGCATAGGCAAAAAATTGCGCCGGCTTCTGCGCACGAAAATTGGTCTTGCCGACGCGCAGATAGGTTTCGTGCACGAGTTCAGTCGTACACAACGTACGCGGCGCACCGCTGCGCGCGCGTTGACGATTCGCGAGCACTTTCAGGTTTTCGTAGACGCTGCTGAACATGAGGTCGGTCGCGCTCATGTCGGCGTACGACGCCGTTTCGGCGAGAGTTTCCAGCGCTGCGGAATTATCCATGAGTTGGGCCTTTGCTCGGAGCACTCGACCGGCGCGTGACGGTTTCGCTTTCGCCGCGCTCGTCAGCTGTCGAAAGTCGGCTGTGCGCGAAGCCTTATTCGGGCAATATCACGCCCGAGCCGCCCATTTCCTTCGGCACGTCCTGCATTTTCGGCAGGCCGTCGTGCATGCGCAGTTTGGTTTCCTGATAATGCACGTGCACGCCGGGCTCGAATTTCAGACCGGGAATCACGGCAGCGTACACGTCGACGAGATTCCAGCCCGGGTGATTCGTGAACAGATGCCCGCCACAACTTTTGCACCACTGGCGCGTGCTCGCCGCGGTCTTGTTGTAGCTGCCGATGTTGTCGGCGCCGCGGGTGATCTTGAGACGTTCCGGATTCCACAGCGTAAACGCGTTCACCGGCCCGGCCGACCAAGTGCGGCAGGATTCGCAGTGACAATACCCCATGGCGGCGGGTTCGCCGGTTATGGTGAATTGCACGCCGCCGCAGAAACAGCTGCCTTGGTAGGTCCTCGCGCTCATGCTCGTCTCCTCAGGATATTGTGGCCAAAACGGCGTAAATTGCCCGTCCGTGCAGGTGTGGCCAGTATCCGCTTCCGCTGCTGGCGCGTATTCGCCGAAACTCCGAGGTTCTTGATCAAGACTCCGATGGACGCACTATCCGACGTTCTCAAATCCGTGCATCTGGAAGGCGCGGTGTTCCTCAACGCCGAATTCACCGCACCGTGGTGCGTGCGCGGCGAGTCCGGCATGTCGCTCTACAAGGATCGCCTGGTGGCCGCCGAGCACGTGGTGTTCTTCCACTTTCTCGTCGATGGCCGCTGCAAGGTACGCCTCAACGATACCGGCGAAGTGCTGGAAGCCGTCGGCGGAGATATTGTGCTGTTCCCGCAGGACGACAGGCATGTGATGGGCACTGATCTGCAGATCGTGCCGCTCGGCGAGGAAGGTGGCGGCAAACCCGACGTCACCAACGATCCCGAGTTCATCCAGCTCCGGCTCGGCGGCGGTGGCGCGGCCACGCGCTTCGTTTGCGGATATCTGCTGTGCAGCCGCAGCATGTGCCGGCCGCTGTTCGAAGCGTTGCCGCGCATGTTGCGCATTCCGATTGGCGACGGCGAAGCATCGACGCTGTTGCGCGGTCTGCTGCAGGCCGGCGTGCGCGAATCGCTGGACACGCGGCCCGGCACACGCTCGATGCTGGCCAAGCTCGCCGAACTGATGTTCGTCGAAGCGCTGCGCTGTTACGCCGACGGTCTTCCGCCGGAGCGCAAGGGCTGGCTCGCCGGCTTGCGCGACGCCTACGTCGGCCGCGCGCTGGCGCTGTTGCATGCACAGCCCGCACGCGCCTGGACAGTCGATGCGCTCGCGCACGAGGTGGCGCTGTCGCGTTCGGCACTCGCCGAGCGTTTCACGACGTTCGTCGGCGAATCGCCGATGCAATATCTCACGCGCTGGCGCCTCGCCCTCGCCGCGCAGATGCTGCGCACGGGTGACGATGCGATTGCGCGCATTGCCGAACGCAGCGGTTACGAATCCGAAGCCGCTTTCAGCCGCGCGTTCAAACGCGAATTCGGCGCGGCCCCGGCGGGCTGGCGCAAGGCGATCGCTGCGCCGACATAGCAGCGAGCCCACCGCCCTCGGGTCATCAGAGACCGTCCAGCATCGCTGCCATTCAATCACATCAGCCTTGGCGGCAGGCTCGGGACAATGCTAGTCCTATCCGCACGCGCATGGGTGACCGGCGATTAAACGGCAGCGCGATCACCAGCTGCGGCTCGATCGTGCGTCGCGCGCGCAACGATGCTGCTGGCGGCAAGATCGGCGCTGACATTGCCGACCGTGGCGAACACGTCGGGAATCGTGTCGACCGCAAGCAGCAAACCGAGCGGTTCCAGTGGCAGGCCCATCGCCGAGGTGACCGGCATCGTCGCTGCCATGAAGCTGACCTGGCCGGGCAGACCGACGGCGCCGAGGCTCAGCACGACGGCGAGTGCGGTCGCCACCGCCAGCTGCGCGATCGAAACGTCGATGCCGTAAATCCACGCGACGAAAGTCGCAGCGCCCAGATACTGCATCGGGCTCGTGATGCGGAACAGCGACACGGCCATCGGCAGCACCAAGGCGACGACGTTCGACGGCTGCTGCAGCCGCGTGCGTGCGCTGTCGATCATCGCCGGCAGCGAAGCGAGCGAGGACTGCGTGCTCGCGGCGACGATCTGCGCCGGCAGGATACCCGCTGCAAACCGGCGCAAGCGCTCGCTGCCGAACGCGGCAACGGTCGGATACAGCAGCAATGTCACCGTGATGTACATCGAGCATTGCAGCGCGATGTACCAGCCCAGCGCGCTGATCACCGCCGAGCCGGTCCTGGCGCACACCGCGAGCACGAGCGCGAACACGCCGAGCGGAGCGGCCCAGAGCACCCAGCGCACGATCGCGATCATCACGTCGGCGATCGTCTGGAAGAATTCGGTCATGCGCACACGCCGCTCGCTGTCGATGCGCGTCAGCGCAAAGCCGAAGAACAGCGCGAACACGACCAGCGGCAACATTGCGCTCTGCGCCGCGGCGGCTATCGCATTGCTCGGGATGATCGCAGCGAACCAGTCGCCAAGCGCGGGCGAGGTTGCCGCCCCGGTTGTCGCCGGCATCGTTGCGCGCAAGCGCTCCAGCACGGCTGGATCGCGCGGCAGCAACGACAGCAGCAGCGGTGCGGCGATCGCGACAAACGCCGCACCGGCGCTCAACAGGATCGCGAACACGGCGATCGCTCGGCGCGCGGTGCGCCCCGATGCAGCCGCGTCGTTCGCCGCACTGACGCCGACGACGACTAGCGCGAACACCAGCGGAACCACGGTCATCTCAACGCGTTGAGCCACAGGCGGCCGACAGGTTGCACGATATCCGCGGCACCGATCGCGTACTCGGGATCGAAATGCGAGAGCAGAAGTCCACAGACCGCGCCGAGTACGAGCCCAGCCAGGATGCGCGTCGTGTTGGAAATTTTCATGGTGCGGCAATCTCGGGCAGATTCCACGCCGTGCGCAGGCGCTCATATTCCGCGCGCGGCAACAACACGAACACCGGATGTTCGCGCGGCTGCAGCCAGGCGAGTACGCTGCGCAACGCCGGTTCGGCCATCGCCGTGCAGCCGCTCGTCGAAGAGTCGGCCGATTTCCATAGATGCGCGAAAATGCAGCTGCCGCCGCCGGATTCGCCGTGTGGGTTGTGTTCGATGACGAAACCGATCTTGTAGGCGTCATCGCCATTCGCATGCAGATCGCGGCGCATCGGTTCGGTCGAGCCGGCGACCGCCGCGCTGCCGACCGTCCGCGCATCGACGATGCGGTTGTACAGCGGCGAGCCGCTGACATCGACGCAATATTCATCCGCGTTCAGCGGCAGGTACGGCAAGCCCGTGGCTTCTGCTGCGGCGTAGCCGAATGCACTGCCAATGGCGAACACGCCGGCGGGACTGCGTCCGTCGCCTTCGTGTTTGATCGGACCGGGCTGCTGCGGGTGCAAGCCGATGCCCCATGCGGAGCCCGCGCGGCCGATGACGGCCGGCAGCGCAGTGCTCGCGGCGCGCCAGCCGTGTTCGGTGCGCGTGTAGGTGCGCAGCGTGCCGCTGCTGGAATTCCAGTCCGGCGTGATCACGAGCACGAGCTGTCGCGCGTCGGACCACGGCAGCGGTGCGCCGCGATGGACATTCGCGCACGACGCCAATATCGCGATCACGGCGAGCAAGATGCAGAGCGAAACGGATTTGACGGTCACGGTTCGAACAGGCTGCGGATTCGCGCCTGATTCGCGTCGAGTTGCGCGAGGCGGCGTTCGTCGTACTCGCAGAGCAGGACGAAAATCATGTCGAGCAGATGACGCAGCGCGGAGTGGTAAAGCAGCGGCTCGATGTGCGGCCGGTCGTCGTGCGCCGATACCAGCAGCGACAGATCGGCGTGCGTACGCAGCGGATTGGCGGTGTGGCGCGTGACCGACACCACCTTGCCGCGGCGCTCGCGAAACTGGCGACTGATCTTGCCGAGCGCGGCTTGCTGCCCGTATTCGGAAAACACCAGCAGCACATCGTTCGGCATCGCGCTGGCGATGCTCGCCGTCATCAGCACCGCATCGAAATGATGCACGGTCAGCACGTCGAGCATCGACAGCCGCATCGCGAACGCGCGCGCCGGAATGCCGTCCTCACCGAGCCCGATGATGAATACCTTGCCGGCTTTGGCGATCGCCGCGGCGATCGCGTCGACGTCGGCCGGCGAATTGATCAGCCGCGTTTCCTGTTCGGCCTGCGACTTGGCCAGCCACAGGCCTTCAGCGAGCGCACCGTGCGGATCGGCTTGCTGCGGAGCGCTGTTGCCGTTGCTTTCGCCATCGCCGCGCGCGATCGAATCGCCGATCGAGTATTTGAGATCCGAGTAACCCTTGAAGCCGAGCTTCTGGCTGAACTTGACGACACTGGATTGGCTGATCTTGAGCGTGTTCGCCAGCTGCTGCGAGGAGTAGTCGCGCAGCAGATGCGAATTTTCCACGATGAAGTCGGCAATGCGGCGTTCGATCGCCGACATCTGGTCGCGTTCCGCGCGGATTTTCAGCATCGCCGACATTTCAGTTCCGCATCGTTCGTCAGCCGATGGCCTCAAGCCCGCGAATCTCGCGAATGCCGAGGCCGGGTGCGTCGGTGATCGAAATCTCCGACTCGCGGAAGATCACGCCGCCATCGACCGGATTGAACGCGCACAGCGACGGCCCGTCGAGGTCGACCTTGGTGATCACGTTCGCCTTGGCCACGGCCAGATGCACCGCTGCGGCGACACTGATGCTGGTCTCGAGCATGCAGCCGATCATGCATTCGACCTGATACATCGCGCAGATGTCGGCAATCCGGATGGCATTGGACAAACCCGCGGTCTTCATGAGCTTGATGTTGATGATATCCGCTGCGCGCATGCGGATCAGCTCGACGACCTCGGTCGGGCCGAACACGCTCTCGTCGGCCATGATCGGCGTCTGCACGCGCTCGGTGACGTATTTCATGCCGTCCAGATCGTGCGCCTTCACCGGCTGTTCGACCAGTTCCAGGCGCACGCCGGCGTCTTCGAGCATTTGCAGCGCGTAGACGGCGTGTTTGGCCGTCCAACCCTGGTTCGCGTCCAGACGCAGCAGCGCGCGCCCTTCGACCGCGGCGTAGATCGCCTTGACACGCTCGACGTCGACGCCGATGTCCTTGCCGACCTTGATCTTGAGCGAATCGAAGCCGCGTTCGACCGCGTTGATCGAGTCGGCGACCATCTTGTCGATCGTATCGACGCTGATCGTGATGTCGGTCGTGATCACCGGATCGCCGCCGCCGAGCAGCCGATACAGCGGCGCGTTGTACAACTGTCCGAACAGATCATAGATCGCAATTTCCACCGCGGCCTTGGCGCTGGAATTTTTTTCCATCGCGCCCTGGATCAATTGCGTGATGTGATTGAGGTCGGCGATGTCCATGCCGATCAGGCGCGGCGAGATGTAGTGACGGATCGCCTCGACGATCGACCCGTGCGTGTCGCCGGTGATCACGGCGGTCGCCGGCGCTTCACCGTAACCGACGTGACCCGTGTCGGTGTTGATCATGACGACGATGTCTTCGACCGCTTCGACCGTGCGCAGCGCGGTCTTGAACGGCGTCTTCAGCGGCACCCGCAGCATGCCGAACTGGATATCGGTGATCTTCATTGAGTCTGGGCCTTTGTTGGATGCACGATGCTGGTCATGCGATCGATGTAGGTTTGTTTGTCGTTGAACAGCAGCGGCGTCAGCGGCGAGACCGACACTTCGTTGAGGTCGACATGGATTTTCGCCCCGTCGCGACTGCGGTAGCTCAGGCCGCTGGTATCGTGGATCACGTACGGTTCGCCGTCGACTGATCCGATCGCCATCATCACGTGGCCGGGAATGTAGACGAGATCGCCGACTTGCAGCGCGCGCGCGGCAGCCATTCGCGTCGCGCGATCGTCGCGCGCGCCGAACAGCCGATGTTCGAGTCCCGTACTCACGCTCTGGTCGCGCGTGTTGCGCGGCATGTCGACGCCCATGCTGCGATAAACGTCCGATACGAAACCGCTGCAATCGCGCGTGCCGTACGCGTGGCCCCAACCGTAGCGTTCACCGAGAAATTTGAACGCCTGCCGCAGGATATTCGCCTGTGTCAGCGGCAGATAATCGGCGCTGGTATCGGCGTTCTTCTGCAGCAGCGCCGGTGCCAGGCGCAGCGCGCCGTCGTCGCCGCGCAACGGCAACTGGATCATGTGCGACGTATACGGGTGCTGACCGTTGACGATTTGCGCGGCGGGCCAGTCGGTCAATAGCGGCACGCGCACGCTCATGTCCAGGCGCAACTGCGACAGCGCCGGTTGCTCAGGCGTGAACACGGTAGCCACGTCCGCGCCGGTGACGATGCGATACGGGCTCCGTTCGGCGTAATCGAGAACCTGTGCGGCGGCGCCGTCGGCGATGTATTTCTTCCCGACCCACGCGGCATAACGTGGACTGATCACGAACCACCACAGGCCATCGCCGCTTTGATGAATCATCGCGACCGGCGTGCCGGGGAACAGCGCCGATTCCTGGAAACGGTCGATGTCGGTGTCGCCGCGCGTGCTGAACACGCGCAGCGCTGTGGGAAACGTGCGCAGATCCGCGCGCTGCACGACGAGTCCGTAGCGCGTGGTCTGCGTCTCGGGTATTGCTGATAGCGCGAGATCGTCGATCAGCGCATCGATGGTTTTGGCCGGTACCGGTTTTCCGTCCACGTCGAACAGTTCGTGCGACGGTCGTTCCGACAGCGCTTGAATCTTTTCCGCTATTTGTTTGCGCGATAACGTCGACGGCAAGGTGCGCAGGTCGTGCATCGTCGCGTCCACCCGCAGCAGATGCGCATTGCGCGCGCGGATTTGCTCCGCATCGAGCAATACCTTGTCCGGCTCGGCAAGGCGCGCGATCCAGAATTCCGGCGTGAGCTGCGGTGCGTCGACGCCAATTACGCCATGCGCCGGCGCGTCGAAAGCCGTGCTTTCGCGCGCGTCTGCGCCCGCGCAAACGAACCATGCCGCCAGAATTGCCGCGACCGCGGAAAACGCCGTGCGGCCGGGCTTGGTCGTGCAGGTCATTGATCGTCCTCCCCGTCGCCTGAATCGTCTATGGAATAAATAATTCCTAGACGAGTTTCGTGAAGCATAAATTATTGACGGCAATTTGCAACCGTGGTAGACAGCACATGTGGATGGTCCGGTGGGGAGATCGGGTGAGCCTGAAATCGGGGTCGGCAGTCACAAAGCACTTCGCGCGATGCGCTGGCTGCGCCATGGCCGCTTTCGCGTTCGGATTGTTTTTCGGGGCGGCGCCGGCGATGAGCATAGCCGATGCGCGGTCCGCCGAAGCAGCCATCCAGCCGAGTGTCGCGACCGTTGCGGCGCAGATCGATGCCGGGCAGTTCAGCGCGGCGCGCGCGGCAATCGATCAGGCGCTCGCGGCCAACCCGTCTCGCGAGGTTCGCGACGCGCTGGAATTCCAGCGCGAGCGCATGCGCCGCATCCTGCTCGACTTCACGTTGAGCGAGGCCCAGGTCAAGACGAAGCTGCGCGAGCAGATTCCCGATCTTACCGACACCGAATTCTCGGCCTGGAAAGCCGCAGGTCTGTTCGAAACGCAGCTCGTCGACGGCCGCGTGCTGTATTTCCATCTGGCTGCCTCCAATCTGTTCCGCCTCAGCGAGCAGGCGCGCCTGCGCCGCAAAGTGCAGACGCCGTTTCACGACAGTCCGCTGCAAGTGACAAATCCGCATCATCGCGAAGTGCGCGACGCGGCGCTTGCCCAACACCGCGCGAGCGTCGCTCCGCGGCGACTGCGCGTGACGCAATCGTTGACCGTGCACGCCGATGCGGTGCCGGCCGGCAAAACCATCCGCGCCTGGATTCCGTACCCGCGCGCGATCTCCGGCCAGCAGGAGGACCTGCGCTTCGTCTCGAGCGAACCGGCGGCGCACACGCTGGCGCCGGAATCCGCGCTGCAGCGGACGATATTTGTGGAAAAGGCGGCAAAAGCCGGCCAGCCGACGAAATTTTCGGTGACGTACGAGCTCACCGTCTACGCGCAGTATCACGCGATCGATGCCGACAAGGTCGTGCCGGCGCCGATCACGCCCGAACTCGCGCCATTCGTGGCCGAGCGCCCGCCGCACATCGTGTTCAGCGAAGACATGCAGCTTTTTTCGCGCCAGATCGTCGGCGACGAAAAGAACCCGTGGCGCATTGCGCAGAAATTGTACGCGGCGGTCGATCAGGTGCCGTGGGCCGGCGCGCGTGAGTATTCGACGATCACCAATATCGGCGACTACGCGTTGCACGCCGGGCATGCCGATTGCGGCGAGCAGACGTTGCTGCTGATGACTTTGCTGCGCCTCAACGGCATTCCGTCGCGCTGGCAGTCGGGAATGATCTATTCCGATGGCGACTACAACAACCTGCACGACTGGGGTTGGCTGTACATCGCGCCGTACGGCTGGCTGCCGATGGACGTGACGTTTGGACGGCTGAACGATGCGGACCCGGCGATCGCCAATTTCTATCTCGGCGGACTCGACGCCTACCGCATCGCGTTCAACGACGACTATGGCCGCCAACTTGTTCCGGCCAAGCAATTCTTCCGTTCCGAAACCGTCGACCTGCAACGCGGCGAGGCCGAATGGGATGGCGGCAATCTGTATTTCGATCAGTGGGATTACGACTTCACCTGGCAAATGCTTCCGGTGCACGCCGCGCACGCCGGCAAATGACGACATTCACATGACAGCACTTGATGATGGGGAGATCAGCGATGGGCAACAGTAGACGGCAATGGCGCAAGCACGCATTGTGCGTGGCGATGGGATGGTGCGTATCGATGCTGGCCATTGCGCCCGCGCTGGCGGGCAACAACGACGGTTCCGTGGTTGGCCACACCGAAGCCGGCGCGACGATCACGGTGACGAGTCCCTCGACCGGCTTGACACGCACCGTGACCGCGGATTCCAAAGGCAGTTACCGCTTTCCGTTCCTGCCGATCGGCGATTACACACTCGAGGCGAGCAAGGACGGCAAGCCGCTCGGCAAGGCCATCGACGTCACCGTCACGCTCGGTAATGCGACCACGGTGAACGTCGGTGAAACGACGAACCTGGCCGCGATCACGGTCACCGGCAATATCGTCTCCGCCGTCGACGTCACTTCGACCGAATCGGCGACGAACATCACGCGCGAGGAACTCACGCGCTTGCCGGTGGACCAGAATGTCACCGCAGTGACCACGCTGGCGCCCGGCGTCAACAAGGGCACGTCGAGCTTCGGCGGCATCACGTTCGGCGGTTCGTCGGTCGCGGAAAACTCGTATTACGTCAACGGTCTCAACGTCACCGATTTCTACAACCGCAACGGCTTTTCCGAAGCGCCGTTTTCGTTCTATCAGGAATTCCAGGTCAAGACCGGCGGCTACTCGGTCGAGTTCGGCCGCAGCACCGGCGGCGTCGTCAATGCCGTCACGCGTTCCGGCAGCAACGATTTCCACTACGGCGCCGAGCTCACGTACGGCCCGGCCGATTGGCAGTCGTCCGGACGCAATGCCTACAACGCCGATGGCTCACTCAATGTTGCCTACCAATACGATCGCGATGCGCTGACCAAGCTCAACGTGTACGCGTCCGGCGCGCTGGTCAAGGACAAGCTGTTCTTCTTCCTGATGTACGAAGGACGCGACCACAAACCGCGCAACACCAGCGACGACGGCAGCGACATCACCTATGGCAGTTCGCCCGACGGCTTCTGGGGCGGCAAGATCGACTGGCACATCAACGACAAGAACCTGCTCGAGCTGATGGCGTTCTCGAACAAGAACAACAACACCGGCCGCGTCTACGATTTCGATTTCGACACCGGCACGCGTGGTCCGAAGACGAATGAGGTCTACACGGATTCCGGCGGCCGCAACTGGAATCTCACCTATACCTCGTACCTCATCGACGATCTGTCGATGAAGCTGATGTACGGCGAAAACGACCGCAATCTGTTCAACCGTTCGCTGGCCGACATCGATTGCAATCGCGTCGTGCGTTCGAGCTCGCAGGTGCCGTCGCCGGGCGTTTCGCTCGGTTGCACGACGAATTCGACGGTGTTCAAGCGTGACGACACGCGCGACGCGATGCGCGCGGACTTCGAATGGAAACTCAGCGATCATTTGTTGCGGTTCGGCCTCGATCGCGAGAAGGATTCGTCCGAGTACAACCGCTATTACTCCGGTCCTGGCGCGCTGTTCTACAACGTTTATCACGCCAGCGCCGGATCGACGATTCCGAATGGCGGCGTCGTGCCGGACGGCTACGACAACTACGTACGCGCGCGCCGCAACGAGATCGCCGGCACTTTCAACACGTACGCGAACGCGTATTACCTCGAGGACAACTGGAACATCACGCCGACGTTCCTGTTCAACGCCGGCCTGCGCCTGGATGCGTTCGACAACCGCGACGGCGCCGACCGCTCCTACATCAAGACCAGCGACATGCTCGCGCCACGCTTCGGATTCTCGTGGGACATGCACGGCGACGGCACGGCGAAACTGTTCGGCAATCTGGGCCGCTACTTCCTGCCCGTGGCAAACGTCATCAACATCAAGCAGGGCGGCGGCCTGCTCGATCAGCGCACGTACTACGCATTCGGCGGCTGGGACATCCGCACGCGCAACGGCGCGCAATATGCGGTGCCGATCCTCGGCCCGCAGATCGGCAATGTCGATGTCTCGCAAGGCGACGGCACGGTCGGCGACTTGCGCAGCGAAGTCGACCGTGACATCGATCCGGTGTTCCAGGACGAAGCGATCCTCGGCTTCCAGCAGATGTTCAACGACAAGTGGTCGTGGGGCGTCAACGGCACGTACCGCAAGCTGCACAACGCGATCGACGACATGGAAATTTCCGCGACGCCGCAGTGCGGCGGCGACGGCTACATCGGTTTTGTCATGGGCAACCCGGGCAAGAAGACCACCGTGTGGGGCGACACGAACTGCGACGGCGTGGCCGACGGCTACATCACGATCGACACCTCGAAACAAGGCTGGGCGCTGTACGATTCCGACGGCAATTATCTCGGCCAGCGCGGCTGGGTGAAACCCAAGCGCAGCTATCGCGCCGTCGAATTCCAGATCGATCGCGCCTGGGACGGCGTGTGGGCGTTGAACGCATCGTACGTATGGTCGAAGAGTTACGGCAACGCCGAAGGTCCGGTCAATTCCGATACCGACTTCGACGATACCGGGCGCACCGAGAATTTCGATGATCCGTGGGTCAATCTCAACGGTTACGGTCCGTTGTTCAACGATCACCGGCACCAGTTCAAGGCACGCGGTACCTGGGCGCCGATCAACCACTGGCAATTCGGCGGCAATTTCACGGCTTTGTCGGGCGGGCCGATCAGCGGTTTCGGTGTCGGCAATCCGTATGACGCGACGAACTACCACAGTCACTACATCTGCGTGTCGGCGGCCTGCAATGACCCCAACGCGCCGTCGGAAGACCGCCAATACGTGCTCGCGCCGCGTGGTCAGTACGGCACGATGCCGTGGACGTACACGTTCGATGCGAGTGCCGCCTACATCATGAATCTCGGCGAGACGAGCAAGCTGCAGGTGAAGCTCTCCGTGTACAACCTGTTCAACCAGCAGAAGACGATCGCAGTCGATCAGGACTTGCAGACGGACATCACGACCGACACGAATCCGAACTTCCGCCAGCCGATCCGCTTCCAGTCGCCGCGCGCGGCGCAGCTGACGGTGACCGCAACGTTTTAGTGCGACCTCCCGCGGCCCGAATGCGAGCGGGCCGCGGTTTTTTTTCACTTTCCAATCTTGAAACACATCACGATGATGCAGGCCGTCAGCGCGGCAACGCGCAATGAGATGCACAGTGCGCTGCTGGACGGCGTCGATCTGGAAGCCCTGGCGCGAACGGTAGCGACGCCGTTCCATGCGTATTCGGCCAACGCCATCCGAAGGCGCATCGCCGTGCTCAACCATGCGCTCGCGGGTCTGGACGCGCTGATCTGTTTCGCGGTGAAAGCCAATTCGAACATCGCGATTCTGCAGCTGATGGCGCAGGCCGGACTCGGCGCGGACATCGTCTCGGCCGGCGAGTTGCAGCGTGCACTGCGCGCCGGGATTCCGCCTTCGCGCATCGTTTTTTCCGGCGTCGGCAAGAGTGTGGACGAAATCGAGCAGGCGCTGATCGCCGGCATCGCGCGCTTCAATGTGGAGTCGCGCGAGGAACTCGAATGCCTGCAACGCGTGGCGCTCGCGCGCGGTGCCGTTGCGCATGCAGCGGTGCGCATCAATCCGGACATCGATGCCGGCACGCACGCGAAGATTTCCACCGGCAAGTCCGAAAACAAGTTCGGCGTGAGCACCGACGAGGCACGCAAGTGGTTCGCCGAAAGCGCGCGATTGCCGAACGCGCGTCTGGACGGCCTGCACGTGCACATCGGCTCGCAGATACTTGCGCTGGCGCCGTTCCAGGCCGCATTCGAGCAGGTCGCCGCGTTCGAGCGTGAGCTCTCCGGCCAGGGCCACACGATTGCGAGCATCGACGTCGGCGGTGGTCTTGGCGTGGGCTATCGCGATGGCCACGACCGTCCGCTCGAACCGGTCGCCTACGTCGAAATGCTGCGTCGCGTGCTGCGCGGATTCCTGGGCCGCATCGTGCTCGAGCCCGGCCGTTTCCTCGTTGCCGACGCCGGCGTGCTGCTCACGCGCGTGATTCGCGTCAAGCGCGGCGCGCAACGCGATTTCCTCGTGCTCGACGCGGCGATGAACGATCTGCAGCGGCCGAGTTTGTACGATGCCTGGCACGACATCGAGCCGGTGTCGAAGCAGGTGCGCCCGCTCACAACGTATGACGTCGTCGGTCCGGTGTGCGAAAGCGCCGACACGTTCGCACGCGCGCGCGAGCTGCCATGCTGCGAAGCCGGCGATCTGCTGATGATCAAGGCGACCGGTGCCTACGGCGCCTCGATGGCATCGACCTACAACTCGCGGCCGCTCGCGGCCGAGGTGCTGCTCGATAATGGACGCTATGCGATCATCCGCCGCCGGCAGACGATCGAGGAAATGCTCGCCGGCGAATCGCAGGCCAACACATGGCGACGCGCGTGAACACGATCAAAAACCTCGTTTTGTTGGCAACGCTCACCGTGGTTGCCGCGAGCAGTGCGCGCTGCGAAACAAGCGACAGCGCAGGTCCGCTGACCCTCGATACGCACGTCGACATTCCGCCCGACTACATGCGCCAGCCGCGCTTCGATGTCGGCCATTACACGGTATTGAAAGTCGATCTGGGCAAGATGCGGCGCGGTGGCCTCGACGCGGCGTTCTTCATCATTTTCGTCGAACAGGGTCCGCTGACGAGCGCCGGCTATGCCCAGGCCGTTGCGCAGGCCGAACGCAAGTATTCGGCGATCGAGTTGATGCTGCAGAAATATCCCGAGCGCATCCGCCTGGCGAAAACTCCCGACGAAGTTCTCGGCAATCACGCACACGGATTGCTGTCGGCGATGATCGGCATCGAAAATGCCTACTCGCTCGGGCATGATCTCAAGCGCCTGGACGCGGCCTATGCGCGCGGCGCTCGTTATCTTGGCCTCGTGCACGTCGGCAACAACGATCTGTGCACGAGTTCGCTGCCGAACAAGGACTTGCACGAGCCGGCAGTCAGCACACTCGGCCTGAGCGAATTCGGGCGCGCGGCGGTCAAGCGCGCCAATGAGCTCGGCATCATGGTCGACGTCTCGCATGCTTCCGACGCGTGCGTGCGCGATGTGCTGGAGCTCTCGACCGCGCCGATCATCGCGTCGCATTCCTCGGCACGCGCGCTCGTCGATCATCCGCGCAATCTTTCAGACGATCTCGCGCGCGCGATCGCCGCAAAAGGCGGCGTGATCCAGGTCGTCGCCTACAAGGAATTCGTCAAGCACGACCCGGGGCGCGAAGCCGCGGAAAAAGCGTTGCAGAAAGCCGTGGCCAGGCAAGCCGGCGACAAGGACTACGACGACTGGAAACACGATTACCTGCCGAGCTACCAGGAAGGCATGCGCCGCATCCAGCAGCAATTCCCGCTGGCCACGCTCGAGGATTATCTGGACCACATCCGCCACATGGTCGATGTTGCCGGCATCGATCATGTCGGCCTGGCTTCGGATTTCGACGGCGGCGGCGGCGTGACCGGCTGGTTCGACGCTTCGGAAACGCACAACGTGACGCAAGGCTTGCGCAAGCGCGGCTTCAGTCCGGAGCAGATCGAGAAGATCTGGAGCGGCAATCTGCTGCGCGTTTGGCGCGACGTCGAAAAGAGCGCGAAGCATTGACGATGCGCAACCTCGCCGTCACGCTGTTGTTTTGCGCCGTCGCTGCCGGATTGTCCGCGGCGGCGTGCGCGGCATCGCCATATGACGAGACGTTCGACGCGCTGATCGCGCGCTATCAGCTGCCGGGCTTGGCCGTCGGCGTGATCGAGGACGGCAAGGTCGCCTATGTGCGTACGGCCGGCGAACTCGAAGCCGGTTCGGGCAAGCCGGTCACAGCCGACACGCTGTTCAAGATTGCGTCGAACAGCAAGGCAATGACCACGGCGCTGCTCGCGCGGCTCGTCGCTGCCGGCAAGCTCGACTGGGACGCCCCCGTCATCAGACATCTGCCGGAACTGCGCATGCACGACGATTGGGTCACGCAGCACTTGCTCGTGCGCGATCTGCTCGTGCACAACAGCGGCTTGCGCGAGGGCGCGGGCGATCTGATGCTGTGGCCCGAGCCGAATCTTTTCACGCGCGCCGACATCATCGCCGGACTGCGGTACTTGAAGCCGCAGATCAGCTTTCGCTCCGGCTATGCCTACGACAATTTGCTGTATGTGGTCGCCGGCGAAGTCGCGGCCGCTGCCGGCGGTGCGCCGTATGAGCAACTGCTGCGCCGCGAAGTATTCGTGCCGCTCGGACTGTCGAGTTGCCGGGTCGGCGCGTGGGTACGCGATGAGGTCGGCAACGTCGCGCAGCCACACATGCGCAAAGACGGCCATAATCTCGTCGTCGACGCGGACGCCGAGCAGATCCCGCCGATCACGTCCGCCGCCGCCGGTGGCGTTCGTTGCAGCTTGAACGACATGCTGGTCTGGGCACGCAACTGGCTCGATCCGGATGCAAAGCAGTTGGCGTGGCTCAGTGTCGAACAGCGCCGTCCGTTGTGGACGGCGCACACGCCGATGCCGATCAGCCAGCGCCGGCGCGATCTCGATCACAGTCATTTCTATGCCTACGGTTTCGGCTGGCGCCTGGCCGATGTCGATGGCCAGTGGAACGTCTCGCACACCGGCACGCTCAACGGCATGTACTCGGTGATGAGCCTGCTGCCGGACCAGCGCAGTGGCTTTGTGATGCTGACGAACGGCGAGGGCGGCGAAGCGCGCACGGTGTTCACCGAAGTCATGCTCAAGCATTTCACCGCGCCGTCGGAGCACCACACGGTCGCCGAATACGCCGATCTGTTCTCGCGCGAGGCGAAGGAGCCGGCGCACGCGCGTGCGCCGGACGTGTCCGCGCGCAAGCCGGCGACGCGCGCGTCGATGCAGCGCTGGCTCGGCGTCTGGCGCGATCCGTGGTTCGGCCAAGTCTCGATTTGCGAGCGCGACGGCGCCGTGCGCTTCAGCGCGGCGAAATCGCCGCTGATGAAGGGCCGCGTGATGCAATTGGACAAACGCTATCTGATCGATTGGGACGATGAACGCGTCGATGCGCAGGCATGGCTGGACTTCGCCGGATCGGGACCGTCATCCAAACGCACGATGACGATGTCGAAAGTCGATCCGGCGGCTGACTTCAGTTTCGACTACGAAGATTTGGCATTCCAGCGGGAGTGCGATTGTGACTGAACGGATGTCGACGCCCCGCGCGCTCGCTTGCGTTGCGCTCGTCGTGATTTGTGGTTGCGCGACGAACGCCAAAAATTCCGCGAGACACGACGTGGACGGGATCATGCGTGCCTATGACGGCAACGTGCCCGGCGCATCGGTGCTCGTGATCCGCGACGGCGTGCCGATCGTGCGCCGCAGCTACGGGCTTGCCAATCTCGAGGAGAAAACCGCCACAACGCCGGCAACGAACTATCGGCTCGCATCGGTCACCAAGCAATTCACCGCCAGCGCGATCCTGTTGCTCGCGCAGGACGGCAAGCTGTCGATCGACGACCGTGTCCGCAAATGGTTGCCGTCGCTGCCCGACACGGACGACGCGATCACGATCCGCCATCTGCTCACGCACACGGGCGGCCTGATCGACTACGAAGACATCATGCCGGAATCGCCGCCCGAGCCGCCGGTGAATATTCCCGCCGGCGCACTGCCCGAGACCAGTGCCGAGGTCGTCGATGATCCGCGCAAGCAGCTGCGCGACATCGACGTGCTGCATCTGCTCGAGAACGAACGGCGCGTGTATTTCCCGCCCGGCACGAATTATCGCTACAGCAACGGCGGCTATTCGATGCTCGCGCTGATCGTCGAGCGCGCGTCGGGAAAGAAATTCCAGGACTTCCTGCGCGAACGCATCTTCGAGCCGCTCGGCATGCGCGACACGCTCGCTTACGTCGCCGGAGGCCCGCCTGTGCCGCGTCGTGCTTACGGATATTCGGAAGCGAATGGCCGCTGGTTTCGCACCGACCAGAGCCTGACCAGCGCTGTACTCGGTGACGGCGGCATCTATTCCTCGATCGATGATCTGGCCAAGTGGGATGCGGCGGCATACGACGCGCGCCTGCTCAGCGACGCCTCGCGCGCACTCGCATTCACGCCGTGGACGAAGACCGACGAGGCCGACGTGCAATACGGCTTCGGGATCCGCCTGACCGGCGAGACACAATGGCACTCGGGCGAGACGATCGGCTTTCGCAACGTGATCGTGCGCTATCCGCGGCGGCATTTGACCGTGATCGTGCTGACCAACCGCAATGATCCCGAACCGTACCGCATGGCGCTCGCGATCGCGCAGCCGTATTTGCAATGACCCAAGCGCTGAAAAAAACATCCGTGCCGACATGGTTCGGCCAGCCGCGCGGCCTGACCGTGATTTTCCTCACCGAGATGTGGGAGAAATTCTCGTATTACGGCATGCGCGCCATGCTGGTTTATTACATGACGCGGCAACTGCTGTTTACGCAGCACGATGCCTCGCTCGTCTATGGAGCGTATACCGCATTGGTCTACTTCACGCCGATCATCGGCGGCTTCGTCTCCGACCGCTGGCTCGGCAAGCGCAACGCGGTGATCGCCGGCGCATCGATGATGGCGCTCGGTCATTTCATGATGACGTTCGAGTCCCTGTTCTATGGCGCGCTCGCCGCGATCGCGCTCGGCAACGGCCTGTTCCTGCCGAGCCTGCCGAGCCAGATCAAGGGCCTTTACGCACAACACGATCCGCGTCTGGGTTCCGCATTCAATGTTTATTATGTCGGTATCAACGTCGGCGGTTTCATCGCCCCGATCGTGTGCGGAACGATCGGGGAACTCTACGGCTGGCATTACGGCTTTGCGCTGGCCGGCATCGGCATGTTGGTCGGTCTGGGCGTCTACATCGGTGGCCGCCGCTACCTGCCGGAGGAGCCGCCGCGCGCGCAGACGACCGTGCGCGAGAGCACGGCGCGCGCCGGACTTGGATCGCGTTATCTGTTGCTCGGCGGCGTCATGCTCGCGGTCGTCATCTTCCGCAGCGCATACGAGCAGATCGGCAACACGGTCGCGATCTGGGCCGGTGAAGGTGTGGATCGCACCTTCGCCGCCGGTCTGGTCATCCCGATGACCTGGTTTCAATCGCTCAATTCACTGCTGGTATTCGTGCTGACTCCGTTCGTCGTCGCGCACTGGCTGCACCAGGCCAAGCGCCAGCGTGAGCCGGCGTCGCTCGTGAAAATGGCGATCGGCGCCGCGGTCGTCGCCGCGGCCTATGCGATGCTGGCGTGTGTCGCGTGGTTCGCCGCTGCCCAGGACGCACGCGCCGCGTGGTATTGGCTGGTGCTGTTCTTCGTCGTGCTGACGGCCGGCGAGCTATACATTCTGCCGATCGGTTTGGGATTGTTCTCGCGCCTGGCGCCGGCCGGATTCGGCGCGACGACGATCGCGGCCTGGTTCCTCGCCGCGTTCGGCGGCAACCTGCTCGCCGGCGCGATCGGCTCGCGCTGGAGTTTCATGAGTCATCCGCAATTCTTTGCACTGATGGCGGGCATCGCCTGCATGGCCAGCCTGGGCTTGCTGCTGCTCAATCCCGCGGCTCAACGCGCCGAGCGCGGCATCGCGGGCGGCGCGCACGATCGGTCGGGCGAGCCGGTGGCGCAGGCGTCGCCGACGTCGAATTCGACGCACTGACGGCAGCATCGGGGCGTTGCGACGCCTCTGTATCAGGTTGTTGCAGCGCCAGTTGACAGCGGTGTCATAAATTTGCACACTGGCGCTGTCGAATTGACAGCGCTGTCAATTTGCAGAGGTTCCACCTGCGCGGGGGCGCAATGGACGCAGCGGCCGATCATGTTGATGTGCAGGCGAGTCGTGCGACACGGCCATTCCTGGCTGCGGATGTCGGCGGTACGCACGCCCGCGTCGCGTTGGTGCGAGGCGCGTCCGACGCCGACGGCGTCGAAGTACTGGCGTACCGCAAACTTGCTTGTGCGGAATTTCCGAGCTTGTCGGAGTTGCTCAAAGGATTCCTCGCGCGCGACGCGCGCATGCCGGTGCGGCGCTGCGTGCTGGCTTGTGCGGGCGTGGTGATCGGCGACGAGGTTTTGCACGACAACTTGGCCTGGCCGATTCGGCTCTCGCAGTTGCGCAGCGCGCTTGGCTTCGATGACATCGCCGCGCTGAATGATTTCGAAGCGTTTGGGTACGCGCTCGATGCCGGGCTCGTGAATTCCGGACGTTTGCTGTGCGGGCCGGACGTTCGCGAAGGCGGCCCGATCCTGGCGATCGGTCCGGGGACCGGATTGGGTGCGGCGGTCCGTCTGCCGGGACCCGGCGGCAGCGTACTGACCACGGAAGCCGGCCAGATGGATTTTGCGCCGCACACGATGCGCGAGCGCGAGATCCTCGCCCGCCTTGCGCCGCAAGGAGGATACGTGGCCTACGAATTGATCACGTCGGGCCCGGGCCTGCTGGTCCTGTACACGACCTTGTGCGCGCTGCGCGGAATCGCACCGCAACTTGCGACTCCGGAAGCCGTGACCGCGGCTGCCTTGTCGGGTGCGGACGTGCAGGCTGTGGAAGCGGTCGAAATTTTTTGTGCCACCTTGGGAAGCTTTGCCGGCGCGCTGGCGATGGCATTCATGGCCACCGGTGTCGTCCTGGTCGGAGGATTTCTGCATTCGATCTTTGCGCTGCTCGAACGCAGCACGTTCGCCGAGCGATTCCTGCACGGACGCAGCGTGCGTTCATTCCTCTCGCGCGTGCCGGTGCGCGTGATGGAACACGGCCGCCATGGCGTACTCGGCGCGGCCAATTGGTATCTGCGGCGTGCAGCCGTTGCAGGTGAGCGTGGGCCATGAGACGCATCGCGGCCAGCATGAGCCTTGGCGTGCTGGCTGCGTCGCATCTTGCAGCCGCGCCCGCCGCCGGTGCGTGGTCGCTGCTGCCACAGCCTGCCGAGGCAAGGCCCGCCGCGGGACAGTCGATCGAAATTGCAAACGGTTCGACGATCTCGGTGCGCGGCGCTGAGCGCCGGCAGTTGTTCGGCATCGCCAAGCGCTTCACCCGGTTGGTGGCCGACACTCGCGGGTTGCAATTGCGCGTGGTGCGCGCGGCCGAGGTGCATTCCGCGATCACATTCGAGGTGGACCCACGAGCCGACGTGGTCGGCGAGGCCGGCTACAGAATATCCGTGAGCGAGCGCGGCATCCTGGTGACCGCGCGCACGCCGCAAGGCGTGTTTTACGGCAGTGTCACCGTGTGGCAGTTGTTGCTCGCGCAGAACGGCTGGACGCGCGGTTCGGCAGCTGCAGTGGCTCCGGGGCTGATTGTCGATCACCCGCGTTTTGCGTGGCGCGCGCTGCTGCTCGATTCGGGCAGGCACTTTCAGAGCGTCGCGCAGATCAAGCAACTGATCGACTGGATGGCGCTGGAAAAGCTCAATGTCCTGGTCTGGCATCTCACCGAAGATCAGGGCTGGCGGCTGGAAATTCCCGCGTTTCCCGAACTCACGCGGATCGGTGCCTGTCGCCGGGCCGCAGGTCTGGATATCGAACTGACCGGGTCTGCGGACACGCCGTACTGCGGTTTCTATGCAGCGGCCCAGGTCCGCGACATCGTGCGCTATGCGGCGGAACGATTCGTGACGGTCGTGCCGGATATTGATCTTCCCGGTCATTCGCAGGCGGCGGTCGCGGCGTATCCGTGGCTGGGCGTCACCGGAAAACGCCCGCCGGTGTGGACCGATTGGGGTGTCAGCTCCTGGCTGCTCAGGCCGGATACCAAGACCTTGCGTTTCGTCGATGCGGTGCTCGACGAAGTAATGCGTCTGTTTCCCTCGCCGTACGTTTCGATCGGCGGCGACGAAGCCGCCAAGGATCAGTGGAACGCTTCGGCGGAGGTGCGCGCGCAGATGCGCAATCTCGGGCTCGAAAACATGGACCAGTTGCAGGGCTGGTTCACGCAGCAGATCTCCGATTATCTGATCAAGCATGGACGCAAACCGGTCGGATGGGACGACGAACTGGTCGCCGGCGCGGCGCTGCCGGCATCGGAAGTGGTGATGTCCTGGCACGGTAACGACGGCGAGCGCGTGGCGCTCGATGCGCTTCGGCAAGGTCACGACGTCGTCATCACGCCGCAGGAGTCGTTGTACTTCGACCATTACCAGTCGGAGCTGGCCGACGAGCGGGCCGGGCAGGCGCCGCTGATCACGCTGCAGCAGGTCTATGCGACGGCGGTGGTTCCGCAAGGAGCGACCGGAGCTCAGACACAGCACATCCTCGGGGTGCAGGGCTGTCTTTGGACCGAATTGATGCCGACGTTCGCGGACGATCAACATGCCGTGTTTCCGCGCATCGCGGCATTGTCCGAGCTGGCGTGGTCGCCTGCAGATACACACGACTGGAACGGTTTCCTGGAACGCCTGCCGGCCGAGATCGCGCGTTACAAGGCGCTCGGGATCGACTATGCCGACAGTGCGTTCGCGCCGGCATTCGCCGTGAGCGTGGCTGATGGCGGAGCGCTGCGCGCGACCCTTGCCAAGCAAGTCGAACTCGGCAGCATCCGCTACACGACCAATGGCGCCGCGCCGACGGCTGGTTCCGCGCCGTACACGCAAGCCCTGCAGTTCCCTGCGCACGATCAGGCGACGCTGCGCGCTGCGACGTTTGCGCCTGACGGCTTTGCGCTTTCTGCGCCGCGCACGCAAGTCGTGGATGCCGACGCGCCGCTCAGTCGCAATGACAACGAACTTTTGCCATGTGCGGACGAGGCGGAAACCATGCGTCTGCGCGGCCGCGGTCCACGGTCGGCCTACAAAATAGACCTCGGCAACCCGTGCTGGCGCTGGCCGCGGGCTCCGCTCGCTGGAATCAAGCGGGTTGTTCTGGACGTCGATCGCGTGCCCTGGCGTTTCGCCGATGACGCTGCGCATGCGGTCGTGCGCACGAAATCCGCGACAGCCGGCGAATTCGAGGTTCATATCGACAACTGCAAAGGTCCTGTGCTCGCCAGCTTGCCGCTTGCGGCAGCCGCATCCGTGCCGGGGCCAACCGAGTTGAGGGCCGATGTATCAGCGGCAAACGCCGGTACGCGTGACGTATGCATCGTCGCGACCGGCGATCCGCGCGACGGCCAATGGGCGCTGGCGCGAATCGCGTTTTCAGCAGGCGATGCACGATGAACATTCGGCGCGGGAACGGCCACATGTCGTCGCGCGCAGGCGCGGCCGAGACGTTTACGTCGACGCACCGCACCACCCAACAAGAGTTCGTCGGGACACGCAGCTCGTCTATGGTCCCGGCCATTGCAATCCGACAGACAACACGAGAGGGGTAAGACCATGCCGACCGCATATCGCAAACACCCGCTGTCATTCGCCATATCCATGTCGCTGTTCGCCGCGATCGCAACGTCGAGCATGGCGGCGCCGCCCTCGGGCGACCCGACCGACAACCCGGATGCGCAGACCGCCGCGGCGCCGGGCGCGGCGGTGACGGATTCGTCGCGGAAGCAAACCGACGAATCCAACACCTTGTCGGTCGTCGAAGTGGTCGGCGTGCGCGCCTCGCAGATGCGTGCGATCGAAACGAAGCGGGCGGCCGCAGTCATCCAGGACAGCATCACGGCGGAGAGCATCGGACAGTTGCCGGACGTGACCCTTACCGATGCGCTGCAGCGCATTACCGGCGTGCAGATCAATCGCGATGCCGGCACCGGCACTTCGGTGGACGTGCGCGGCTTGCCGGAAGTCGGAACGATGTTGAACGGCGAAGTCTTCATCACGCCGGACCAGATCGATTCCCAGCAGCCCGATTTCACGATGCTGCCAGCCACACTATTCCGCGGCGTGGATGTGCTCAAGTCGCCGACCGCAGGCACGACGGTCGGCGGCATCAGCGGCGCGCTCGATCTGCACACGTATCGCCCCTGGGACCTGCCGAGCGGTTTCACCTACAGTTACTCGGCGAACGGAGAGCGCGGCGACACCACGGGCAAATGGGGGCGGGCGGCCAATGGTCTCATCTCGTACAACGATGGCCGCTGGGGATTGCTCGTGGCCGCCGATTTCTCGGACACCACGCGACACAATGCGAACGAAGGTCTGGACCAGTACGGCGTCGTGTTCAATGGCGAGAACGCGGCGAGTGCGGGCGGCTACAACGGATTCCTGACGCCGTGGAACGGGGCGCCGATTCCATCGCAGATCGCGCAGAACGCCGACGGCAGCGTCGACGTCAACGGCGATGGGAAATCCAACGGCGTGTTCATGGGCAGCCAGAACATCAACCTGAATGACATCACGACCGAGCGGCGGCGCAAATCCGGAAATGCGTCGTTCCAGGCCGATCTTAGCCATGGCCTTACGTTGACCAGCGATTTCTTCTACGCGAATCAGGTGCAACACGATCGCAACGTCGGCATCCAGTTCAATTCGACCAACTGGCAGGGCGCGACGTATGTGCCACTGCAGTCGCGCAACACCGGGGCTCCTGCCCTGGGTTCGTACGGCACGCCCGAAGACGGCTGGGCAGGCTCGCAGATCTACACGACGCAGGTGTACGAGAAGTGGCCAGGCGACGTGGAATCGTTTTCGGCGAACACGGCGAAGACTTCCACTGCGAAGAACTTCAATGCGCAGGTCGATTTCGACAATGGCGGTCGCTTCACGGCAAGCGTACGCGGCATCCACGATCAGGCGCGTCAGCTGAACATCGAAACGGACATCAACATTTCCGATTCCGATGGCGCGCTCTGGCCCAATGTGCTCAAGGACGGCGTCCCGGACGACGCGGTGCCGCCGGGAACGATGATCTATCCCGGAGGCAATCGCGTGTTCAACGCGAATGGCATTCCGCAGAATACGATTCCGATCATTGCGGATTTCAACAACCGCAACCTCGGCGTCAGTCTGCCGCCGACACTCGCGCACAATTTCGCCGATCCGAACGGATGGACGATGAAGACGCTGGAGTCCTCCGGCGAGAATTACGATCGCAAGGTGAACCTCAATGCGCTGCGCTTCGACGGCCACTACGATTTCGGCGGCACCGTAAAGCTCGATTTCGGCCTGCGCGGCAGCACCCGCGACGCCAGCAACTTCGGGTTCACCTTGGTCACCCCGGTCTACGCCGGCATGGGTGCCAGCGACCCGAACGGGTGCCTCGTCCGCTACGTCGGTGCCGATGTGGTGTTGAACAGCGGCGACTGCACCGCGGGCAATGATCTGGGTTATTTCCGCGGCGGTCCCTTGTCCGCGCAGCAGATACCGCAGACACCGCCACCGCTGGCGAACAACTGGAAGGAGTACACCAATCTGCTCGGATCCGGCATCACGTTCTGGGCCATCGACCCCTCCGCCATGGACAATCCGGAAGCCTATTGGAAGTCGCTGTATCCCGACACCATTCGGCAGGGAGATCCGGGTACGACTTGGGACGTCCGGCTCAAGGAGAACACCGGTTACCTGCAGGCGAATCTCCAGGGCGACATCGGCAGCATGCCGTATGCAGGCAACATCGGCGTGCGCGTGATCGATACCGATCTTACCGTCACGCAACATTTGACCGGTGAGCCGGGCGCGTACGGCACGAACGCAGCCGACAACGGAACCCAGGTCACGAAGCGCAGTTATCGCGACGTTCTGCCGGCGGCGAACTTCGCGCTGGACATGACCGATGGCCTCAAGCTTCGCCTCGCCTACTCGAAGAACACGATGCCGCTCAACCTCGGCACCTGGGGCGGCGGCCTGACGCTGAATTATTCTCTGGTCGAGACACCGAATGGGCCATTGTTCCGCGTCGCCGAAGGACAGTCGGCAGGCAACCCGAACCTCGACCCGTGGCGTTCCACGAACTACGGTGCATCGCTCGAGTACTACATCAACCCGACGAGCATGCTCAGCCTGGCGCTGTTCCGCATCAACGTCGAAAGCTTCATCAAGAACGGCAGCGTGCAGAATTGCACGCTGCCGGATGAGGACGGCGTCGTGCGCAATCATTGCATCGTCATTACCGAGCCGGTACAGGGTACGGGCAACAGCATCCATGGCGCGGAATTCGATTATCGCCAGGGCTTCACGTTCCTGCCCGGACTGCTGTCCAATACCGGCATGGAGTTCAATGCCACGTACGCGCCGAGCAACTCGGGCAAAATCGATCTGTCCGGCAACAAGATTCCGTTCCAGGACAATTCGACCAGGTCCGGAAACCTGATCCTGTGGTTCCAGAACGACCGTATTCAGGCGCGCGTGGCGTACAACTACCGTTCGCGGCGAGCGGTGTCGGAGGATGAAGGCAGCATCGCCGGATTGGAACTGTACGAAGCGCCGCAGAAGTACATCGACGCGTCGTTCTCGTACAAACTCAGCAAGTACGCCGAGCTGTTCGTGCAAGGCACCAATCTGTCCAACGAATATCAGCGGTTCTACCTGGTCTGGCCCGATCAGCCGGCGCATTCGATTTTCTCGGAACGCACCTTCATGATCGGGATACGCGGGCAGTGGTGACTATCGGCGGGATCGACATGCAAGCTTCCCGGACGGTCCGGTCGGATCACAGCACCGGCTTTCATCGGTCGATCGGACTGTTTTCGGCGACCGCGATCAACATGACGCAGATGTGCGGCATCGGACCGTTCATCACGATTCCGCTCATGGTGGCGGCGATGGGCGGACCGCAGGCGATCATCGGCTGGATCGCCGGCGCCGTCCTCGCCATCGCCGACGGCATGGTCTGGGCCGAACTCGGCGCGGCGATGCCCGGTTCCGGCGGAACGTATGTCTATCTGCGCGAAGCTTTCCAGTACCGTACCGGAAAGCTCATGCCGTTTCTTTTCATCTGGACGGTACTGCTAGCGGTTCCGCTGACGATGTCGACCGGCATCATCGGCATGGTCGAATATCTGCAGTTCTTTTTTCCGCACCTGGACTGGCTCGCCGTGCATCTGATCAGCGTGATCGCGACCGGCCTCGTCGTATTCCTGCTGTATCGGCGCATCGAATCGATCCGCGCGATCACGATCGCGTTGTGGATCGTCATGCTCGTTTCCGTCGTCGGCGTATCGGCCGCGGGATTCACGAACTTCCATGCGGACCTTGCCTTCACGTTTCCCGCCGATGCGTTCGGCAGCCACTTCTTCGTGGGTCTCGGCGCGGGTCTCATCATCGGCATCTACGACTACCTCGGATATTTCACGACCGCGTACATGGGCGATGAATTGCGTGATCCGGGCAGGACGATGCCCGGATCGATCATCATTTCGGTGATCGCGATGATGGCCATTTACCTGGTCCTCAACATCAGCGTCCTCGGCGTGGTCCCGTGGCACGAGATCGCCGAATCCAAATCCGTCGCCGCTCTGGTCGTCGAACACAGCTGGGGGCATGCGGCGGCGAGCGTCATGACGGTCCTGATCATTGTCACCGCCTTCGCATCGGTGTTTGCCGGACTGCTCGGGGGATCGCGCGTGCCGTACCAGGCGGCGCACGAAAAGGTGTTCCTGTCCGTGTTCGGACGTCTGCATGCGCGGCACGGTTTTCCGCATTTCGCTTTGGTGACGATGGGCGTGGTGACGGCGATCGGAACGTTCTTCGATCTTCAGGAAGTCATCAACATGCTGCTGACCGCGAGCATCATCGTGCAGTCGCTCGCACAGATCGCCGCGCTCGTGGTATTGCGCAAGCGCCAGCCGGGCCTGCAGCGCCCGTATCGTCAATGGCTGTATCCACTGCCGTGCATCGTCGCGTTGTTCGGATGGATATACGTCTATATGTCTGCATCGATGCTGTCGCTGGTTTTGTCCGGAGCGTGGATTCTGGCCGGGCTCGTGGTTTTCGTGTTCTGGGCGAGACTCAACAAGTCCTGGCCGTTCGCGCCCGTGGCAGTGCGCGAAGCCTATCTTGGCGATCACTGACGCCATGCCGACTCGTCTCCATCATCGTGCGCTCGGCGTGGGAATCGTACTCGCGGCGGGCATCGCGCTCACGTCGGTCGCGCGCGCGCAAAGCAGCTTCGTGCCCGTGCAAGTCAACGCCGGCCCAGGCACGATCACGTCGATCGACCACTGGCAAATCCAGTCGACGGCCAAGGTTCAGCAGAGTGGGGCCGAGGTTTCGGCCGGAGACTTTTCGACCCGCGATTGGTTTGCAGCGAGCGGCCGCGCGACGGTCATGGCGGCACTGCTCGAAAACGGCAAATATCCGGATGTGTTCTACAGCGACAATCTGCGTGCCGTGGAGATCCCCGACGCCAGCGGCAACCAGATTGTCGTGCCGTGGTGGTACCGCACACAGTTCTCATTGGCCAAACGCGCGCACCATTCGCACACACTGCTGCGCAGCAACGGATTGATTGCCAGCGCCGACGTGTGGGTGAACGGACATCTGATCGCCGATCGGGCGACCGTCGCCGGTGCTTATCCCGTCTACGAATTCGACGTAACCGCCTGGGTGCACGAAGGCGTGAACACGCTCGCGCTGCGCGTGTATCCGGCAGATCCGCAGCGCGCGCTGGCCATCGGTTGGGTCGACTGGAATCCGATGCCGCCCGACAACAACATGGGGCCGTGGCGCGGCGTGGACATCGTGCAGACCGGGCCGGTGCAGCTGCGTTTCCCCCAAGTCACGTCGGCGCTGTCGTTGCCGGATCTCGAGCGTGCCGCGTTGACTGTCAACGTCGAATTGAGAAATCTGGATGGCACTTCGCACGATGTAGTGGTGACCGGGAACGCAGCGGAAATTCCGCTGCAACGCAGCGTTCACCTCGATCCCACACAGGTGCTGACGGTTGCGTTTACGGCGGACACCGACTCTGGCCTGGCATTGAATCACCCCAAAGTCTGGTGGCCGGTCGGCATGGGCGAACATCCGCTGTACGGCCTGCAACTGGCTGCAACTGTCGAAGGCTCTATTTCGGATCGTGCCAGCGCGACATTCGGCATTCGCGACGTGGGTTCACGGTTGACCAAACAAGGTCATCGGCAATTTCTCATCAACGGCAAACCGGTGCTGATTCGCGGCGCCGGGTGGGCGCCGGATATATTCCTGCGCGATGACCGCCAACGCATGCAGGCCGAGTTCGGCTATGTCGCCAATCTCGGACTCAACACGATTCGCAGCGAGGGAAAACTCGAAAACCAGCGCTTCTACGACCTGGCCGACAGCTCGGGAATCATGATCCTGCCGGGCTGGGAGTGCTGCGACAAATGGGAGGCCTGGTCGCAAACCGGTGGCGAACCCTGGGACGACGCCGACCGGCATGTGGCCGAGGCCTCGATGGCGAGCGAAGCGCGGTTGCTGCGCAATCATCCTTCCGTAATCGGGTTTCTGATCGGCAGCGACAATGCGCCGCCGCCTTCGATCGCGAAGAAGTACATCGACATTCTCAAGGCTGCCGGTTGGCAGACGCCGATCGTCGCGGCGGCTTCCGTGCGCGAAGCCACTGATTCGCCGATTACCATCAACGAAACACGGCGCGTGCCGAAAACGGCCGGCACCGGCCGCTCTGCGGACGTCTTTCCGTCCGGCATGAAAATGGATGGGCCCTATGACTGGGTGCCGCCCGCATACTGGTATGCGGACAAACTCGGCGGCGCGTTCGGGTTCGATGCGGAGATGAGTGCCGGTGCCACGATTCCGCGTTTGGAGGATGTGACGCGCATGCTGTCGCCAC